>VOFC01002569.1_pt1 | contig 93375 bp, 162 predicted proteins | sample 5384161 | NCBI WGS metagenome assembly VOFC01 (sample SAMN12384722, study PRJNA508395) | human gut metagenome | isolation source: healthy gut B | host: Homo sapiens | reverse complement strand
AAGATAAAATCTTTGCAATCAGACGTGTTTCCATCCGGCGGCGTAGGGTTTCATCCACAACCATGTGAGTATTGCCATATTCGTCTTCGCATGGAACGGCTGGCAAACCGCCGTAATGGCGTACAATCTGGCTTGACTGCTTCATGCTCACTGTCCGCAGCCTGACAATCACAGGAAACGGAATCATAGGTGCTTTTGCTGTCATCTTCTTCCTCCATAAATTTTTTGATAAATTCCAGTCCGGCGTGTCTTCTTCTCTGGATGGTAGAACGGTTGACTTCAGAATTTTGAAATTTCCGTATCGTCAAATCCGAGGAAATAATATCTCAGGATAACGTCACGTTTCTTTCCATCCAGATTTTCTAATGCTTGCTAATAGGCTGTTTTCAATGCGGACAGTAAATCCATCCATTTCAAAAAGTATGGAAATGGGATGGATAGGTGTCTTCGGAAGAAAACAGATTGACGGTGTAATCGTCCATATCACAGAACAGGGTTTCCCGTTTACACTGTCTGGACAACGCTTTGAGATAGTCTTTGCGTTCATCCTCCATAGCGACTTTACAGATATAATCAAACTGGTTCTCTATGGTTGTCTGAAATTCAGATGGCTTCATCATTGCTCACCCCCTTTCCAGCCTTGAAAGGGAGCGAGTTGATAGGAATTTCTGCTTCTTTCCCCCTTTTTTTTCGCTCTTAGTCCCGACAGGACAGGGGGTGCAGTTGTTTTGAGAAGAAAAAATTTAAAACTTTTTCTTCCAACTAAAAAGCACGCAAACAGACGATATTTCTGCTTGTGTTGCTTCGATAGTTCTTCATTATGTATTGTAAAAACCATATTGAGGGTCGAGACTTTTCTAGTGTAGGTGGATGGCTTTTTTAACGGTTTACCGAATGTAGATATATTTAAGAAAATATTTTGCATAGCGGCTTCCTCCTGTAAGCCGCTGTTGTATAAAGTAGTAGACTTTAAAAATCATCTATATTTCATGCAAAAAAAAAAGACGGCGGCTTTGTTAAACCGTCGTCTGGAAAGATGATGTGATTTTGACGCAGGGAAAGTATGCTGCCAAATAACGGTTTTTTTTATTTCCGTTTCGGCAACATAGTTTTATCTTTGATACGCATAATAGAACTGTACAACTATGTAATACGTTTTTTCTATACCTGTCGCTATTACAACAGGAACAGTAAAAATGTACAGAGGTGGTGTATTATGCGTAAAAAAGAAGATAAATATGATTTCAGGGCGTTTGGGCTTGCCATAAAAGAAAGCCCGCAAAAAACAGGGTTTGACCCGCGAACAGGTGGGAGCAATGATTGAAATTGACCCACGCTATTTAACCAATATTGAGAATAAAGGGGCAGCACCCAAGTTTACAGGTGCTGTACGACCTGTATCTCTGCTGAATGTATCAGTGGATGAGTTCTTTTTATCCTCTGATAGTCTGGCAAAAAGTAGCAGACGAAGACAGCTTGAAAGCAAAATTGACAATTTTACAGACGCAGATCTTGTTATCATGGAAAGCGTTGCGGATGGTATTGTCAAATACAAGGAAATGGAAGATAAATAACTTCTATTGCCTGCAAGAATAAGATTGAAATTAAAATGAGCCGATAGTCTATAAGCTATAATAGCTTATAAATTATCGGCTCTGCGTCTAAACGTCTGGCTCTTTGATAATTTCTATTTTTGAAGTTATTTACGCATATCAAACTTTCTTTTTTTACATTTTGGACAATACAACGGAAAGTTTTTTAGCTGTGTATCTTTTCGTATTTTAATCCTTGTTTATTGTTGCATATAGGACAAATAACCCACTCCATCATATTCATTCTGAACCTCTGCAAAAAATTTGTATTGCTTCATTAAAAAAAGCTGCAAGATTTCCACTACTAAATCTATTTATAAAAGTGGTAAATCTTTTCATCTGTAATATAGAGAACTCCCAAATTAGATAAAATTTGTTTATTACATTCATAAAAGTGTTCAGAAATATATTGTTGCCATTCATGTACTATTGCTTGTTCTTCTGAACTTTCCGCAGGACTATTTTCATACATAGCTAGTTTTTTCAAAAATATTGCGAGCCATTGAATAAAAAGATTCTATTTCTTTCTCTTGTATTTGCTTTGAATGGGAAGAAAACATAGTCTTGTATTCTCTGAAACTTTCAGTATTTCCCCATTGTTCTAATACTTCTTCTTGAAATTGCGATTGTAACTCAAGTATTTTTGCATTTGAAAATGCAGAAAATTTAATTTCTTTATTTCCGTTGATTGTGTCTTTTTTTACAAGTGAAATCAAAGCTTCTATTCGTTCTTTCTGAGCTTCCAAAATCAGTACATGACGCTCTAATGCTTCTGAACGAACATAATGAGGTGAATCCAGCAGTTCCTTAATTTCTTTTTAGGGCGAATCCAACTTCTCTAAAAACAAAATTTCCTGAAGCCTAGTTAAATCGTCGTCTGTATACTGACGGTATTTTGCTTCGGTTATAATAGATGGTTTTAATAAACCAATTTTATCATAATAATGTAGTGTTCGAGCAGTAATACCTGTTAATTTAGCAACTTCATGGACTGTTTTAGCTTTTTCATTCATTCAAAAATCCTCCGTAGCATTTAAAATTTCTTTTTTGCAGGTAATAGAGTTGCTTCGACAATGTTTTTTTCCAGTCTTTTTGCAAGTAGTGTTTAATCAAGTGATAGCCACACGCATATCCGGAACAATAGGGTAATCCGACCTGAGGATAGTTTTGTAATGCTGCCATTTCATCACCATAAAGGTATGCATTCAGATTTTCTAATCCTTGAACATTTAAACCGTCCCGAATAATAGGCTTAATATATTCATTTAAGGTTTCTATATCAGTTTTTGTTACCCAAGGACCTGCTTTATCTTCACCATACAGAAATGTTGCAAAGTTTTCTGCCAATCCCTCATTGACTATCATTTCACCAAGAGTGATGTCATTCTTCCATTTAATAAATTGAAATCGTACGTTGTGATTAGTTTCATGTGCTAATGCTACATGAAGATGTGATAAAGTGTATTCATTAGGTAGTAACCAAGAAAAAATATATCCTGGAATACCACCATCACCACAGTAACCATCATTTAAAATAATGTAAGGATTTTTAGCATTTGCAAGTAAAATTGTAAACGCATATTCTTTAATGGGTAGATTAACACCGTGTTCAACAAAAGCAATTCAACGACTGCTGAATGGATAACTCACATTTTTCCCAGAGTGTATTATCAGAAATTAGCTTAATATTATTTTGTTGCTTTTGGTCAACAGCGGTTGGGGCGATATGTCCAAGCATTTCGCTTGCCATAATTACATCATATCCATTAGGCGTTAGAGCTTTCATAGGAACACTATAACAAGCCCACTTTTTTTCCAAAAAGGCTTCATAAGTTCATATCTATAAATGTCATTTTTTTTGTCTAACGGTGCATTCATAATTTTTGAATAAACTTTGTCAGAACGGATAGCGGATATTTTCATAATTCTAGTTCCTCCTTTTGGGTTTATCATATACTATGACGTAACGTTAAAGTCAATAGGCAAATTAAAAATTATCACAGATGTATGGTAAATAATTAAATGTCTTAGTAGACAAAGGAAATAGAGGTTAAACAACATAAATTAACTTGATTGTCGAAGTAGAAATTGTTGTTTGAAATATTGATGGAAAAAGTAAATAAAAATTGCAATAGGCAGATGGTATTGTCAAATCTAAGGAAGTGGGGGAAATGTAAATTCTCCACTTTTGTTTATAATTGCAGTGATATTAGAATTGATACTCTGCAATATTTTTGAAATCATTGTTCAACACATAATATACCTTATTTTTAGCAACGGAATATACAAAAGAAACTCTGGTTGCCCAAAGTCCTTCCTGACGTACTGACCTAAGTACATCAAAGGCGTTGAAATAGAGAAGTTTTCTCCATATCCTTGCAGTAAATCCTTTGCCTTTTTCATATCTGTTATCCCCAGATAAAACATATGGATTAGTCAATTCTGGTTTTAGAATGGAGTAATTTGTTATTAAGGAATATTTTTCTTTTTCCAAGCGATACCCAATCCCCGGTTCAATAATGAGAACACGCCCATTTCTATCCGAAAACATAGCCTGCATAGTAGTGTCAGGTGCATAAGTAATTTTCTTTTTTTTCACTATTTCCAATGAATCGTCAAAAGAGAGATTGCCTTTTATAAAGTTTTCTGTCAAATCAGCTATTGTATAGCATGATTCATTACCGCAAAATTGTGCATTGTCATTTCCATGTACATACAACAATGTGCCAACATTCCCATTTCTATTGATTCCGTGAAAAGAGTGGTACTTATTATCGGACATTTTTATCCCTATAAAAAAAACGGTCTTTTCGGCAATTACAGTATGTTCCCATTCAGAAAGGTCAATATCAAAATTGAACCCAACAATGGTTTCTTTTTCCATTATACACAAATCTTGTACACATATTTGTATTTCCTTTCACAAACTAATTTAAATAGTATAAAAACTAACCACATTAGTAATTTTAAATATTATAAGACTGTTTGTCAATACAAGAGTTCATTTTTTTCTAACCAAATTATTGACTTCATTAATTTGATTACTTAAAATGAAGTAAATGATGTGTAGAAAGAGGAAAATGAATATGCGAGTTACAAAAGCCGAAGTTATAAAAACTGCTTCTGATATGGCTGATAGGAATGGACTTCATAATGTTTCTTTGAAAGCTATTGCTGAAAATTTAGGGATTCGTACCCCTCCTTATATAATCATATAGGAAGTTTGGATGAACTTCTTAGGGAGATAGCACATAGTGGTATGCGTACTATGAATGAAAAAATGATTCGTGCAGCAATCGGTAAGACAGGGGATTCAGCGTTAAAATTAGTGGCAGTTGAATATCTTAATTATTATTTCACAATCTTCCAGTTTTCCCCGTTCTTTTCCAGCACAAGGTCAAACTGTGATACCTGTGTTGTCATAGTCTGATTATCCAGATATTTCACCGCAAGGGAAGCGGTCACCTGATTTCCGTTTCGATTGTAAACCGGATTCACCAGTTCCGAGAAAATATATTCTTTTCCCCACAGGTTTCAGCACGCCCTCATTCACATAATAGGTCAGCTCCTTTGCGGTTGCCGTAGGGTACAGCTTGAAAAAGGTGGTGAGAAATTCGTTGATTTCCTCTGTGGTGATGGAATCCACCGTACCGTCACTTTGTACTGCTTTGGGAGTGTAACCGGATTTTACGGGAACACTGGTAATGGTAGGATTTTGGATAATCGTCAGGTTTCCAGAGCCATCCACATAGACCGTTACCTGATAAGCGGAACGGACAGTTTTACCGGATTCTCCCTCTGTGATATGCTGTTCCACTGTATAGGTCACTTGATAATGCTGCTCCTTTTCTTCTGTGATTTCCCATATCTGAAAATCGGTCAGGGCAGACGATACGGGGATGTCCTTTCGGACGGTATCTACATTCAGGGCTTGCAGTTCTCCGGTGAGATACCCTTTTAAAGCGTTTGTCCGGCTATCAATGGAAGCGGCGGACTGTTCCCATGAATAGTAGACTTCTGCGAAATTCTCCACAAAAATTCTCTATCTTGTGGGTGTCGAGGATTTGTTCCTCAATTACTTTGGTTTCATGGACAGTATGAATGTCTATCGCCGTGAAATTCTTATAGACGGCAAACAGGAAACTCACTGCCAGCAGCACCCACAGGGCAATCACGGTTTTTTTTGAGTATTGACTTTGTAAACTTTCAGTTTCTTTTCTTTCTGCTTTTTCTGGTTTTCCTCTTTTTCTAATCTGAATCATATCGGTTCATCCTTTCTTATTGTTTGATTCGTCCGGCTCCGGCAAGGTGCTGTTGCCAGTAAGAGCCTGTCAGGTCTGCGTAGCCAATGGGATTTCCGGCATGGTACATCCGGTTATTTCCCACATACAGCCCCACATGGGTGATGTAGGTTCCAGCATTGTAGGTGGAGTGGAAAAAGACCAAATCCCCTGCATTTGCTTCGGACAGGGGGATATGTTGCGTCACATTGTACTGTTCCTGTGCTGTCCGTGGCAGGGCGATTCCTGCCTTGCCATAGCACCACTGCACCAGTCCAGAACAGTCAAAGGAGGTGGATGGGGAATCACCCCCGTACACATACGTCCATCCCTCATACTTTAAAGCTTCCTCCATGATAGCCTGCACCGTTTCATCATCAAATTGTGCCACGGTCAGGTATTGCGATACCAAGAGGACATAGAACATATTTCCGTAGGAATACCGCCAGCCTCCGTTTTTCTCTACGGCAACAGGGGTGGTGTAGGTGACTTTCTTTCCGCCGGATTTGTCCCTTGAGAAGCTCTCTGCCAGTTCAAAAGGTGTATTTTTTTCCCACGCCCTGCCACATAGTCTAGGAAGCCGCCGCCGTAGTTGTAGGACTGAATCACACTGTTTAAGTCACAGCCCTTTGTTTCTGCCACTGCGAGCAGTTCCGAGAGATATTTGCAGCCCTGTTTGATGGATTCCTCTGAGCTAAGGGAGTTTGGGGGAAGCCCCAGAGATTCCGAGGACTGCATAACGTCTTCCAGTGTGCCGCCGGATTCCACCTGAATGATGGCGAGCAGCACATTTAAGTATTCCTCTATGCCATATTCCCTTGCATACTTTTCCAGCATAGGCTTATGGGCGAGGACTTCCTGTGATACGCTCACGCCCCCATAGATAAGATTTCCGTCGCTTCCTCCGTCTTCCTCATCCGAGAAGACAATCACCACCAAAAGGAGCAGGGAGAACATCATCATGAACACGCCGGAACAGGCAAAGAAAAGGTGTCTTAACTTCATGGTTTCTCCCCGTTCTTTTGTTTGGCAGCCGCTTTTACCGTTTTTGTCCACTCCTTTCTGACGGTGGTACGCCGGATGGTAAAGTTCGATTCTTTTACCACAGGGGCAGCCCGTTTTTTCTTTCCGGTATCACAGGAGCCGTATCATTCTGGACAGGTCTTGCCGGATGGGGAGCAGCAGGGGTGATGGTGGGACTTGTCTTTTGTCTTTCCTCTGGTTTGTCTGGTGAAACCGGAGGGGAGTATCTGGCGTTCCGTCCTTACTGGCGGTGTTTGCTCATGGTGGATGGAAGCTGCTTTTACCACCGGAACCGAAGCCCGTTCCGCCACAGTTCCCCATAAGGAACCTGTCCCCGTTCCCTGATGGATGGGGAAGCTGGCTGCATGGCTGGTTTTCCTGCATGATGTCGGAAATCTTCTGGCTGCTTTGCAGTAACAGGGCGTTCATGGACAGGAGCCGCCCCTTTGGGTGCTTCGGAAGCTGTCTTTTTGCGGCTGTTTTGCCTGTTCCAGTTCCGCCCTGCGTTCTGCAATGGTCTGTCTGCGGCTTTCTGCCTGTGCGTTTCCGCTGTTCGGCTCTGGCAGTTCGGGTCTGGGTCACGCTGGAAGTAAAATCCCGTACTCCCTCTGATACCTGTGTTTTCCCGTGGTAAAGGGCGTACTTTTGCATTGACAGGCAAATCTTTTGCCTGCTCCCGAAGCTGTCCGGCAGTATCGGCTATCTTATCTTTGGTATCTGCCGCCGCACCTACCGCAGAACCAGCCCGTTTCCATGCGGATTCCTTTTCCGGTGCTGCCTGTCCATCTGGTCTGCTGTGGTCTGCCTGTGTCTGTTTGGAAGCGCCGGAGTGGGAAGCAGTTCTCTGGTCTGAGCCAGCCTGTTTTCCTGCGTGGTAGGCAGCCGTACCAGCCCCAAGAGCCGCCACAGAACGTCCTAACTTATGCTGTAAACGGTGCATATGGGCGTGCATGAGCATACAGGGGTCTTCGCATGATACGGCTCCCCATGCTTTGGGAATCCCCACTTTGCAAGGAGAACATCCCCATCAAATCCCCCAGCTTGAAATAAATTCCGGCAAAGGTCACTATCTGCAAGAACGCCGTTAGGAAGAACGGATATTCCCCAGACAGGTTGTAGAGCATGGTGGAAATACTGAACGCTACCGTGATAATCAGGGTGATTCCGGCTCTGGTAAGGATGGTATTGAACAGTTTCGTAATGGCACGCTTGGACATCCCCTCAAAAGAGGGAACCATGCTAAGGAGGAAGCTCACAGGCAGGAACATGGCGTAAATGATAAAAAAGCACCTGTGAGAAAATCATTATCCCCGTGAGCAGGAATACAAAAACTGGAGATACCGATATTGAATATAAATAGGAAGAAGACGGTTCCCAAGCGGTTGATGGTCTTTGTGATGGTAAGGTTGGTGTTTTCCCTGTCTTCGATTTCCTCCACCACGATTTCTTCCCTGTTCTGCCCGTTGTTTTCGTCTGGGCTGGTTGAGAGCAGGCTGTCCACACGGTCAGCCCCAATACTTTCTACATCCGAGTTGCCGTATTGCAGCAGGAGCCACGGCTGTTTGACCTGAATGGAAAACAGACTGTCCCGTATCAAATCCACGCTGTCCTTTCCTTGGCTTTCCGAGTTCGGCAGCACAATCTTTGTACCAAGGGTCAGGCTGGCATTGCTGATGCCTGCGGAAAATTCATTGATTTTCCCGATATAATCAAGAGCATAAGCGAGAAAGGCAGCGGACAGCACGAACACCACCACGAAAAATTCACAACGGCATGGATGGCTTTTTGTGGTTTCCCGTTTGATAAGCCCTGTGTAGGCAACGTAAATCCCCACCACCAGAATGAGAATCAGCAGGAACCCGACATAAAATCCCTCCGAGGATAAGCCGCCAGTGGTAACGCCTGCCAAGGGTCTGCATATTTTTCCCAATGGAATCCGCCGTAGAGGAAATGAAAGTCCAGTGAGTAGGCTTCCTGAATCAGATACCCCGTGGCGTTGGAAAGGTACAAGCTGATTGTCCAGATAAAATTTGTGATGGCATACAGCCCGTACATCACCTGTTTTCCGATACCGTCCAGCCAGTTCCACGGGAGCCAGTCCCATCCGCTGTCCACATAAAAATCAAGCTGGTAGTTGTCCAGAGGATATTTGCTGTATTCGTTGGCAGCATCCACCGTATCATCCACCAGTCCGGCAGCGTGGGCGGCTGTGCCGAAGACTGCAAGCAGCAGGAGGATGAGCAGGAGTGCCAGAAGCACCCTTCCTGCTATACTCCCGATTTTTTTAAAGAGTTTTTTTTTGTCCGGCAAGGGACAAGAGCTGTCCCCTGCTGGATGGGCTTTCTTATCTTCATTCCTCCACCTCTTTTCTTACGGGCGGTCTGGTATCAAAGGCATGGAACAGGTCTTCAAAGATAGGATGGAACTGTATCACTCCCACACGCCCGTACAAATCACTGATAAGGCACTGCCCGTTTTCCAAGTCACGGAGCCGCTTCTGGTTGTTTTCATCTTCGGAATCCACTCCGAAAAAGGAGAGGGTTTTTTTGATTTCGTTGATGTCCGTGGAGCGGAATGCAAACTTTAAGCCCAGATTGTTTTTCAGCTTTTCATCCAGCAAATCGTCCGTGTTCTGTGTCACAAAGTAAACGCCTGCGTTCATGGCACGTCCGGCACGAACCAGCTTCATAGAGAGGGTCTTGCCCTGTGCCACCTGTAGGAAGCTCCATGCTTCGTCCAAATCCACAATCTTAAACACGCTGCGGTCAGTGTGGATGAAGTCGAGGGCAAAGGTGCTGATTACAATGAGCATTGCCACGGAAAGCAGCTCCATTGTGGTGTATTCTTCAAACGAGGTTTCCTTATCCGGCAGCACCAAATCCGCTACCTGAATGATATTGAGCTGCTTTTTCAAGGCTGATGGACTGTGTGACATCCCCATCCGAAAAGAGCAGGTGTGCAAAGTCATAGTCCGTAAAGGATTCGATATGGTCGGCTATGCTGGTGCTGATGGTGGTTCCCTCCGCCCGAAGTTCCTCAATCACTTTGAAAAGTCCCCCGTTCCTCACTGTTTGTTACCGCACGAATAGCTTTCCGAAGAACAGGAAACTTCTCCCCATCACGGCTAGAAATGCCGGTTAAAAAGGTCAGGATGTCGATTGCCAGTGATTCAGAATCCTTTGGGTTCTCCATAATCACATACGGGTCGAGTAAGCCCCTGTTCTGTTCCTCCGAAGTCAGGTTTACAATATTGATTTCATGGGCGATTTCCGGCAGGGTTTCTTTCCAGCGTCCCCGTTCCGCTTTCGGGTCAACAATGAGAGCCTGTGCCCCAAATAATACGGAATAATAGACTATCATGTTGTTGCTGAATGATTTTCCACCGCCGAGGGAGCCGACAAAAGCGGCAGCAAGGGCGTTGGTGACGGAGCCTTTTACTCCTTGACTGGCAAGGGCAGGTTTTAAGTACACGTTTCTTCCCGTATCAAGGCTGTACCCGATATAAATTCCCTCCGTTTCTCCAACATCTGGGTTGCCCCGAAGCCAAGACCAGCAAGGAAATCACTGGTGACATACTGGATGTAATCGTTCAGATACCGTTTGCTGGCAGGGAGAAATTCCCCATGCAGCCCCAGCATATCCCCAAAGGGGCGAACCAGTTTCACATTCAAATCGTCATAAAAATCTTTCACCTCATTGCAACGTCGTTTCAGTTCTTCCAAGTCGGGAGCCGTCACACGCACCACATAGGACAGCTTTGTACATGGATTCCTTGCTCTGGTCTAAGGTGGATTCCAGTTCATTCACGCTGTCTAAAGCGTCCACCACGTTTGTACTGGTTTCACTGTCATTCTGCCATGCGTGATTGTCCAAATCTTTCAGCTCTTTTTTCTTGTTCCGCACCGTAGAGAGGGCTTTCCGGTTTGTCACAATCTCCACATTCATAGAGGTATCAATGGGAAAAGGTAAATTGCTGCTGCTGATAGTAAAAAATTTCCGAGGATGGGAGGTCCAATTCCCCTACAATGCTGTTGATAGTAAAGTAGGCGGCATAAACTGTCCCGTCTTCCTGTTCGATTTTCAGATACCGCTGGTTTTCCTCTATCAGACAACGGGTGGGTTTGATGAGGTCATAGTATTTCACCAGCGTTTCCTCCTGAAACCGCTTCTTTGGCAGGTAATACTCATAATCTTCGTAGGCGGTTCCGGTCTGCCCGTATAAATGCTCAATCAGATAGCCAAAATCGTCCTTATCAAGCCGTCGGACTTTAAAGCGGCTTGAGAGTTTACTTTCCAACAGTTTTTCCATCTTCTGAAACCGCCAGATTTCCTCATTGCTCATGGAAACAAAATCCCCCATGAGCTTGTGGTTGACTTCGTGGAGGAAAATCGGAAACGGCGGTCTTTGCTTCCCTGCCAAACTGCTTCATAGTGACTTCCTGCTCATTGACAAGCAGCTTGAAGCCGATAAAAAAAACGGTAGTCCACCTGATTTTCCCCTATCATGGAAATCAGGGCTTCGGTCTGTGCGTCAATCTTTGCACAGGCAACGTCTTTTAGCCTACCTGTCACTTCCTGTTTGGAGCGTTCTTGTTCCGCCCGTATGCTGGATTCTGTGCTGATTTGCAGGGCATGAATCTTCCCGTCCCTGTTCTGGGCGATAAGCTGCCGGAACGAATCGTGTACCTGATATTTCTGTTCAGGGCTTAAAAAGGAATAGTTGTAGGGAAGCAGTTCATAGTAAGCGAAGCACTCCCCGTCATGGTTGAACACAAGGTTATTTTCGATATATTTAATCGGATATGCCATAAATATCACTCCTTACTGCCGTGATAGGCTGTGCCGGATATTCCTTTTTCAGCTTCACGGGCTTTCCTGCATAGGTCAGTTTCGGGCGTACCAGATATGCCAGTACGGATTTCAGGAAGCCGTAAGGCTTCTTCCCGTCAAAGGTCTTCTGGCACATGAACCAAGTGAGGGGCAAAGGGTACGCCAAAGTATTTTAAAAATGCCCCGTCAATGAACGAAAGGGGAGGGAGGTTCCCCAAGAGCATAACTGCAAACACCGACACCACGAACCACGCCATCTGTGTGAACGTGATGGGGAATGGCAGCTTAAAATCATTGATGGAATAGAGTACCTTTTCCACCGACCAGATACTGGTATAGCTTCGTATTTTCTTCATAGTGTCCGTCCTTTCTAAAAGATGGGGGCAGCAAAAGCTGCCCCTGAATCAAAAAATCCGCCTGCACTTCCCAAAGGAGATACAGACGGGGCTATCGTATGATTTCATATACGCCGTGGTTCGTGACAACAAAGGTTCCCTCCAATTCCATGTCACGCCCATAGGCTGCATAGTCGATATAGTTTTGCAAGTGTGCCGGAAGTTCGCCAAGCTGTCCGCTTTCTTCCAGATAGTAGCGAGCCACATCCGCCATATCGTCACAGCCGGAATGGCAAATAATATCGTCTTCATGCTCACAGAGTTCTTCGATACTGCCAAAGTAGGATTGCAGCTCTGATAGTTCCTCCTGAATATATTCCGGTAAGTCCTCCACCATCTCACACAGGCGGTTGACTTCCTCAATGGGGGGTATATTCGTCAATCTCAAAGGGCAGCTCATAATCATGGATGGCGTATTCCTCATACTCATCATTCAAGCCGATACGTTCTTTGACTTCCTCAAAATCCACAGGTGGCGTGAACCATGCCCCTACCAGTTCGCCCTCATTGTATTTGCCTAAGTTGGCAATGTAAATCCGCATTTCTTCCAAGTTCCTCCACCTCCTTTTAGCGGTAATAAAAGATACCATTGTCCGTAAACAGGTAGTTTTCGCTGGTTTCCAGTTCCCGACCAATGGAAGCGTAGTCGATATGGTTCAACAGGTTTGGATGCACTTCCCTAAATAGCTGTACCTCCTGCACCAGATAACGGGCGAGAGCTTCCCCGTCCTGCACCGGATAGCAGCGTATCTGGTCTTTGTGGTCGATAAATTCCGTAAAGCTGGAAAACCACCGCTTTTGTACCACATCCATTTCATAATAGAGAGGCGTTCCCTGCATTTCCTGTACCATCCGGCAAAGGGCGTTGATTTCCCAGAGCCTTGTGTTGCCCTCCAATGGAAAGGGCAGCTCATAGTCTTCAATTTCGATTTCTTCCTCACTCTGAACCCCAAGACGTTCCCTGATTTCTTCAAAATCCACAGGACAGGAAAACCATGCCCCAGGGTATTCCTCAAAATCCTCATGGTAAAACCTTGTGGGTGTTCAGGATGTAGATTCTCATTTCCTCAATCAGTATCACGTCCTTTCTTTTTACTTTTTCAAATAAAAAAAAGCAGCTAATCATTAAAAATGTGGTTAGCTGCTTGATTTTTATTTAGTTGTTTTCAAACTGAATAAAGTTTTTGTAAGAGTCCTCATCAATTTGGGATAAATCATTATGCTTCTCAGTAATTATAGACCTATATTTTTCATATAAATTTTTACATTTCATACGCCAACGTTTATTTCTTGACATATCAGCATTATGCAATAAAACCATTAATATTTCTTCATAATTAAATATTTCAATAAATTGATTAAGTACAGGATGGTTTGGGAAACTTTGAAGTCTTATTAAGGTTTTTTTCTAATACATTTATTAATTCTTCAAAAATCATTTGATTCTCAGTGTACATTTCTCTATTTCTGCTATACTCATCTGAATATGCTCCATATAGTCAGGAGGAAGGAGCTGCTGTGGGTTAGATAATATAGCACTTTGCTTCCTTTAGTAATTGTAAAATTTCTTCAAGGGGATTGTTTTCTTCTGATTCAGTAATGTGTCCTTTTTTATTTTGTGAATCTCCTTTTTGTGAAAAATTTGTTGATTAAATCCATAGCCTCAGCTTCTAGTGAATCCCACATTGCATTAAAGGTATTTTCAAGTACTTTGCTATCTAGTGGAGTATCTAACGCTTTATTAATAGATTCAATAAGTTGAAAAAAAGTCTGCTCTTTCCCGCGACAATGGTCCTTTTATATCAGATGGCTTAATGTTTACCATTAGAGCTGTGACTTTGAATCTAGAGATTTTGCGATTGCACCAGCTTCAAAGTTAATCCACGGTGCAGAAGTATTGTCTGATGTAAGACAAATAATGCCATATTTACATTCTGATAATTCAGAAGAAATAGTTTTATCCCAATTATCGCCTTTTTCAATATCCTGAGGTGAAAAAAGACGTCTACAGATTGAATAATACATGGAATCCATTTTTTTCAAAACTTCTGCAATTTGACAGCTTAATTCTCCTGACCAACTAACAAATACTTTCATAATAAACTTCCCCTTTACAAAACATTTTTTTTGATAAATTTAGACAAATTATATTAACGAGATTATAACAGAAAAAAATGTTTGGACGTATAGAGAAGATGTTATAGATGAAATGTTTATCGTAGTAAACTATGCACCGATAATCTTATTGAACAGTTCCAGCAAGATGTCCTTTACACCGTCCGCATTGAAGACCAGACCGACCGCTACAAGGGACACTACTAGAAAGCCGATAAGTTTGGAAAATTCCCTCTTAAATCCGAGATACAGTCCAATCACCACGATTGCCAGCAGCACAAGGGACTGGGCGTTGGATAAAAACCAGTTGTAAAGATTCTGTCCGAAATTCATAAAAAGCTCCTTTCTTTCCTGTAAGATTCCTTATGTTTCCAGATTGCCGCCGTTAAAGCACCATCTCCTTTGCAGCAGCGGCTTGCTGCTTCAGGATTTTTTCGTGTTTCTCCGTCAGCCTGGCATGGGTGATGATGTCATGGACAATCTGGGTGTGGTTCATCTTATCCAGACGGAGAGCCAGCTTTAACGTGGGGGCTACCTGATGGGAGAGCCAGTGCAGGGTGCGTTCAAAGGAATAGGGTTCCGGTTTGGTTGTCAGTTTCAGGCTTCCCCTGTGTTCCCCTATAAACCACGCCCATTCCTCATTGATACGCCAGTCAGAACGGGGCTTCGTATCGTTCCTGTCCACGAACCGGACATAGCGGTTGATGATTTGAAACGCTGTCCGTTCTGGATTGTCATGTTCTAACAGGTCACGGATGGCGTAAAAGGCACGCTCATTTTTCAGCCGGATTTCAAAGCGGTTCTTTACCTCTGCGTCTTCAATGGGAATATCGTGCTTTTTGTACTGCTCATAGTCTTTTCGTAAATGCAGAAGTACACCTCACTTTGGAGGAACCGATATACAGGGTGTTCCCCATACATTCTTTTTCCCCACGCCGTACCAGTTCGCCGCTGCGGTAGCTTTTGAAGCTGCGGAAGACCGAGATACATTCCTCATTCCGGCACTTCTGTGTCAGATGGGGAATGTTCAGGATTCCGTTTTGTCGTTGATGGCGAGGTCAAGCCGTTTCATCACGCCGTCCTCCATGAGAACGTCCATAAAAAACTCATACCAACTCCGTTCCTGTGCCAGCAGATAGCTTTCAAACTGGCGGCAGCCACGCCCTTTCAGTTCTAGCAGCACCCCTTTTTCCAGTTCCGGTGATACCAGAACGAAAATATCCCCCAGATAGTAATGCTCTGTGTAAGAGTAGAAGCCGTAGTCTTCATGGATAAAGTAGGGGAGTTTTAGCCGCAGCACGTCTTCCACGATATGCTTTACATCCGTAGTGGGAAAGCGAATCCGCACATAGTCAAAGAGCATTTCAAGGGGATTGTCTGGATTGAAGCGTTCCAGAGCTTCCGTGATGGTTTCCTGTAATGCTTCGGATGGGTGAGCCTTGCCCGTTTCAATATCGCTCAGGTACGGACGGGTGATTCCGGCAGCTAGGGCAAGTTTCTGTTGTGAGATACCGTAAACTTCCCGTTTCTCTTTGATGTCCCGTACCCATGTTTTTTCATTCAGTGAAAATCCCTCCTGTCTAAAAAAGCGTATGTCAACTTTCAGAACCTTGTTGACACACGCCGGATATGGGGAAAATCCCTTGTGTACCGTGGGATTCTGCCCTGTTGTTTGGTTGTTGCCTGTCGATTTGTACCCCTCTGTTAGATACGAGGGGTTCCTGCTGGCGTGCCTTGCGGCACACCAGCCACAGCAGGTCAGTCCGTTTCTGCGGCTTCCGCTCCGCACGCCGCCTGCACTTCCCTGCCTGCTGTCTGTGAGCTTTTTATTTCTTTGAGGAAATCGTGTCCTTTTTGGTACAAGGGGCGTGTAAAACTCCGAGATAACGCTGGTTCCCACATCCACATAGCCACGCCCCTTTTTATCTGCTTGAGAAAGAAGTCCTTTGTGGTTTCCCCGAACATCATCCCATAGCCCATTTCCGACATCCGCCCCAGAGCTACACGGAAATTGAACTGGTCACGGATTCCGTCACCAGATATTTAGCATCCGGGCGTTGACAGGCGAGAATCAGGAAGAATCCCGCCTGCCGCCCAAGCATAACGATTTGTTTTAACTTGTTGAGGACAGCGGCGTTTTCCTTTGTGCCGAGCATTTCCATAAATGCCACATATTCATCAAAGATAAGGAAATTTGCCGGAAGTCCCAAGATAAGCGTAGTTTTCCCCTGTCCGGTAATTCTCCATGAGCTTCATGTCTTCGCTGCGTTTCATCATTTCTTCATAGAAATGGTCAATGCAGGCGAGCATATCTTCATTTTTGTAGTACACATCCGGCATAACCGCCTGTAAATCCGCAAGGTCGGCGTTCTTCGGGTCTAACACGAACAGGACGGCGTTGGTGCGGAGCAGAGCTTCAATAAGAGTCAGGATGAAGTAGGTCTTTCCGCCGCCGGTTCCTCCGGCAATGAGCATATGGGGGGCTTGTCATACTCCCACCAGACATTTTCCATGAGCCGGAGCCTGCCGTCCTTTGCCTGTACGTCCTCAATGGAAATACGGTTGGCAATGGTATCATAAAGCAGAGTGTACTCCACGTAGGAATCCTTTAATTCCTTTATCCGTCAGCTCACAGTACAAGCCGCTTTCCAGCTTTTTCTCCAAGTTTAAGAGCTGTTCCTGATATTTACCCAAGGTGATTTCCACACGGATATGGAGCAAACCCTGTTTCATCCGGTAATAGATTTTTGGAAAGTAAGTGATGGTTTCCTTGGAACGGCTGGAAGACAAGTCCTTGAAAAAAGCGTCCTCCTTTCTCTGCTCCGATTCATACCACTTGTTTTCCAACACCATCCTTGCCAGCTTTTGGCGGTGGATGAGCTGCTTTACTTCATCCCTGCGGTATCGCCAGAACAGAAGAACTGCTGTAAGGCACACCAGCCCTGCCACGCCCATGCTGAATAACAGGTAAGGGATATTTACATCCTGTACTATCTGGGAGAGGACACTTCCTGCCAGTCGGTTCCGGCAATTTGCCGGATATGAAACAGCAGGACAACCAGCAGGAAGACAGGGAACAGAGAAGCAAGGGCAGTATGGAATACAAGGTCTTTATCCGTGGGACGGATACGTTTTCCACGGTGGGAAAAAGCTGCTTCATGGGAAACAATCCTCCTTTCATTTTTTCTTATTTATCTGTTATTTTGCAGGGGAGCGTCTTTCTTTGGTGGCTGAGGATTCATGGCAGCCCCTTTTTTCAGGACAATATCCTCCGCCTTGATGTACCAGTCCACCTCTGCCCCCTGAAAGGTAGCCGTTGCTACGGTGTCTGCCACCGGATTGATAAGTTCCACCTCTGCATTGTAATCGAACTCCTTTAATGGCACGCTGGCAGGGATGGAAACCTGAATCATACGCCCCTGTCCTCTGGATTTTAAGTCATAGGTACGCTCCTTGATTTCTTCTGAAACCGACCCGTCTTCATTCTGGAGGTGAACCTCACGACGGAGGGCAGAAAATTTCAATGCCCCGAAAGTTGCTTCCTTGTCAATCACGATTCCGTTTGCTAATCTCATAGTCTGATGTCCTCCTTTTCCTTATGCTTTTACCATATCATCAGCGTGTAAAATGTAGTTGGTAAAGCCCCTTGTGCCGATTTTATAGCCCTCTGCGGTGATACGGGGATTGACGAGCTTCACACGTTCCTCAAAGTCAAAATGTTTTTCTCCGGCTTCGGCAGGGAGGATAACTACAATATCATCCGCTCTCTGTACGTCCGAATACAGGTTGAAGCTGCGGGAGAGTACCGTCATGCGTCCGTTGATTCTTTTTACGGCGGTCACGCAGGGGATTCTGGTGGCGGGGCTGAGCAATTATGTGAATCAGATTATCAAGCAGATCCATAAGCCGGAGTGAACGGCGCTTCAAAAAATCTGTGTTATGCCGGGCAGTCGGAACCATCAGAAAGGGGAGAATATGAGAATTGATCGGTCGTATCTTGGCAAATCAGAATACGTATGCGGAAAACAATCCCAAATGTATCGTAGTCCACAACACCGACAACTTCGCAGCAGGTGCCGATGCGCGGGCACATGCGAGAGCACAGCATGACGGGAATTTCCAGAACATTTCCGCACACTATTACGTCGATGACGGTGACACAGCCTACCAGGCGGCACCGCACAGCCGGGGGTGCTGGCATGTCGGCATTAATTACGGCGGAAAAAAGTCTGTTTCAGCAGTACGGCAACAAGAACAGCATCGGTGTGGAGATGTGTGTGCAGGCCGGGTATAATTATGAAAAAGCATTTGAGAATACTGCGGCACTGGTGCGGGAGATCATGCGGGAGACGGGGATTCCGCTGGAAAGAGTCTATCGTCATTATGACATCTGCAGCAAATACTGTCCGAGCCAGATCATGAACCGCGGTGACTGGGACCGCATGAAGCGGATGATCGGAAGCGGTGCAGGGAGCACAGGAACGGGAACAGCAGGCAGCGGAACAGGAAAAACGTATGCGCCCGGGATCTATCAGGTGCAGACAGCGGCCCTCAACATCCGTCAGGCACCGGATGCGGACAGCAGGATTGCCGGAACGATCCGGGATCAGGGAAGCTACACGGTGACGGAAATCCAGAACACAAGCTGGGGACGGCTTCTCTCAGGGGCAGGCTGGGTCAACTGCCATACAGCGTATTGCCGTTATGCCGGTCCCGCAAAAAAAAATCGAAAAAAAGTCGGCAGAGACAGCAAAGTCATCCGGAAAGACAGTCGCAGAGGACGGAATCTGGGGCGAAAATCTGACGCGCCGTCTGCAGGAACTTTTCGGCACACGAAAAAAAGAATACTCAAAGACCCGGTTTTGTGTTATACTGGAAGATAGTTTAAAATGAACAGAAAGAAAAATGAGCTTCAAAAAATAGACTCGAAGTGTCAAATGTAAAATACAAAAGAGAAAAAAAAATAAAGGTAATTTTTGCATACAGATTCATCGGGGGAATTGCGGCTGACAGGAGAGAACAACAGCAGATGAGAAAAAAGGCAGTAAAAAATGCAGGAATGATACGAATTTATCTGAATATGGCATGGAAACTTTTGCAGAAAAACCTGCTTAGCATCGTGATATTTGAGACGGTCTACCGCCTGTTTTCCAGCCAGCTGGTTTCAAGACTCGCCAATGCGGCGATCAACTTTTCCTTAAAACAGCTGGGAACGAGTTATATGACATCGGAAAACTTCAACAAGATCATGCTGCATCCGCTGACCCTTCTGCTGATTTTTGGAATTCTGCTTGTTTTCTTTTTTCTGTATGCTGTTTGAAATCTATGCTGTCATGGCGGCTCTGGAGGCCTCCTGGAAACGAAAAACGGATTTCCGTTCCTGTCATGATGCTTGCCGGCGGAAGAGGAGCTGCACAGTTTGTGCGTGCCCGCCCATGGACCTGGTTTTTCTACATGGCAGCGAGCTTCCCGTACCTTTGGCTGCACAGCAGCTACAGCGCCATCCGCAGTATGAAACTGCTTCAGGTTTCCCTGACGAAGATTTTCAATGCCTTCCCGGCATATTGGATCCCGGTGGTGCTGACGATTCTGCTTGTCGCGTTCTCGTTTGTGTTTTCCTACACCATCCCGTTTCCGGTGCATGATGACGGAAAAAGAGAAAAATACCCATCTGCGGGTGCGCCAGACACTGGAAAAACGCGTGCTGCGTGAGCTTGGCATCAACGTCTTTTCCAGGTGATGATTTTTCTGATTACGTGGGTTTTGTATCTGATTTTCGGAACGGCTGTCGTTGCCTATGCAAAGCTGGTGAAAACGCCGTCTACCGTTGTCAGTACCGTCATCGTCTACGGTGACTGGGTCAAATCGACGATGAGCCTGATCGGCGGAGCGTTCGGCCTTGTCGGAAGCATTACGTATCTGTATCTGATTTTTATCCGTTCCTCCCGAAAGGGCTACCAGAAGAGCCGGACAACGAAAAGCCGAGCTCGAAGCTGGTACGCACCTTCTGCGGTCCGGTAACGGCGGTGATTCTCACGATCGCCATGCTGGCGGGAGAAACGGTTTATCTTGTATATGCCATGCGCGCAACACGTGCAGAGGCAACGGCTTCCTCCCAGTATATTTCGGTGTCAGCGCACCGGGGCGGAGCCAGAAAAGCACCGGAAAATACGATGAGCGCGATCAAATATGCAGTGGACAGCATGTCGGATTACGCGGAGATCGATGTACAGGAGACGAGTGATGGTGAGATTGTCCTTATGCACGACACAAATCTGAAGCGGACAACCGGTCTGAATGCCAGCATCTGGACCCTGACCTACGATGAAATCAGCCAGCTCGATGCCGGTGTACGATTCAACAAAAAAATTCCGCGGCGAGCAGATTCCGAAGCTGGAAGAAGTCATCGCGTACGCGAAAGGAAAAATCAACCTGAATATCGAAGTAAAATACAACGGCCACAACCAGAATATTGTCAAAAAAGTGGTGAAAATCATCGAGGACAATGACTTTGTGGATCAGTGTGTGCTGACTTCCATGAACTACAATTTCCTCAGGCAGGCAAAGAAAATCAATCCGGATATCAAGACCGGGTATACGATGAAAATGTCGTACGGAGGCCTGGAGGATATGGACGCGGCGGACTTCTTTTCTGTAAAATATACGTACATCACAGAAAGCTTTGTAGAGCATGCGCACAGTCTTGGTAAAGAAGTCTGTGCCTGGACGCTGAATTATCAGGGAGATATGCAGCGGATGGTCAACTGCGGCGTGGACAACATTATCACGGACGATCCGGAGCTGGTGCGTAAGGTTATCCTTGGAACAACCGACCGAAATCCGGGCTTTGTCAGCCTGCTTGGCTATGCACTGAAATAAATGGAGGAAAACAATGGAGGTGGGAAACTTCATGGCAGAGAAAAGTAAACATGCCATCCCAGAAGAAAGAAAAAGAAGAAAAAGAGGAAGAAAAAACTTCCTTCGGATTTTTATGATTATAACCTGCTGGCCTGCACGATTTTGCTGGCCAGCTTCGGACTGATTATGCTGTACAGCGCGAGCGCCTACGAGGCGGCCAGTACATTCAAGGGAAATGATATGTATTATTTCACGCATCAGGCGGGGCTTTCTGCTATTGTTCTGGTGGGTATTGTGATATTGTCGAAGTTTGTAGATTATCATAGTGTATGGTTCCAGCGGATTGCAGCACTGGTATACTGGGGAAGTCTCCTTCTGATGGCGGCGGTAAGGTTTACGCCGCTTGGTTATGAAGCCTACGGGGCGAGAAGATGGCTCCGGATCGGCGGTGTCAGTCTTCAGCCTGCGGAGATTGGAAAGCTGGGGCTGATTCTGTATTTGCCATACATTATCCTGAAGATGGGAAAAAAATATGCGTACCATCCGCGCAAAAGCGATTGTCCTCGGACTTGGCGTGCTGCAGGCGCTGGCTGCGTGGATTCTGACGGACAACCTGAGTACCGCCATTATTCTGGGACTCATCGCCTGCGTCATTTTGTTTCTGGCGGACCCGGAGGTAAAATTTTATGCGCGTGTGATTCCGGGCGCGGCGGTAATTGGCGTTTTTGCGATTATCATTTTAAAAAATAATCTGCAGATCTTTGAAAGAATAGGCGGTGACTTCCGGTCGAACCGTATCTATGAATGGCTTTCCGGAGGCAGCTATCAGATTCTGCAGGGACTTTATGCGATTGGCTCCGGTGGATTTCTCGGAAAAGGACTTGGCAACAGTACGCAGAAGATTACAACAATTCCGGAAGCACAGAACGATATGATCTTCTCGATCATCTGCGAGGAGCTTGGAATATTTGGCGCGATTCTTGTATTGCTGCTGTTTGGCTACTTGCTGTACCGTCTGTTTGTGGTTGCACAGAATGCGCCGGACGCGTATGGAATGCTGATGGTGAGCGGCGTTTTTGCACATATTTCCATTCAGGTTATTCTGAACCTGTGCGTTGTTCTGAAACTGATGCCGGCAACGGGAATTACCCTTCCATTTATCAGTTACGGAGGAACATCGGTGCTCTTTATCCTGACGGAAATCGGCATTGCCCTGTGCGTCTCCCCGCTTTATTGTGTTCCAGGATGGAAAGAGCGGAGAAGGAGAGGCACAGGCGGAAGAACAGTAAAAGTAGAAAAATCTATTGACAAATGCCGGAATAACAGATACACTTTTTTCGAAAGAAATACTGGCTGCCGGGTAGAGGCAGGAAGGAGCAGAACAATGTTAGAAAAGATAAAAGAAATTTTAGTAGAACAGCTCAACTGTGATGCAGACAGCATCAACGAAGATACCTCTTTTAAAGATGATCTGGGTGCAGATTCCCTGGATCTCTACGAGATGGTTATGGCATTGGAAGACGAGTACGGAATTGAAATCGACACCGACGAACTGACAGACCTTTCTACCGTCGGCGACTTTATGGAATATTTGAAACAGCACGGCGTAGAGGTCTGAAAAAGCATTGCCGCTGGCAAAAGTGGAAGGATGGTGCAGCTCGGAAGAAACGCCGGGCTGTTTTCCATTCTAAATAAATGGTGGAAGGGAACAGACAAAAGGATTGTTCCGGAAAAACCAGAAATCAGGAGAAAAAGAAAAATGAGCAATGTAAAAACAAGATTTGCACCGAGCCCGACAGGCCGGATGCATGTAGGAAACCTGCGTACTGCCCTGTATGCGTATCTGATCGCAAACACGATGACGGAACCTTTATGCTCCGTATCGAGGATACCGACCAGAGCCGGAAGGCCTGATATCATCTACCGTACGAGACCGGCCTGGTACACGACGACAAAAGACGGCGGCTGCGGCCCGTACGTACAGAGCGAGCGTAATGCAGCAGGTCTGTACCTGAAATACGCAAAACAGCTGGTAGAGCAGGGTGACGCTTATTACTGCTTCTGTGACGCAGAGCGCCTGAGCCAGTGCAAGCGTAACGTAGGCGGAAAAGAAATCTCGATCTACGACAAACACTGCCTTGGTCTTTCCAAAGAGGAAGTAGAGGCCAATCTGGCAGCCGGCAAACCGTACGTCATCCGTTTCAATATGCCGACAGAGGGAACCACTACTTTCCACGATGTAATTTACGGAGACATCACCGTAAACAACGAGGAGATGGAAGACCTGATCCTGATCAAATCTGACGGATATCCGACCTACAACTTTGCAAACGTTGTCGACGACCATCTGATGGGTGTAACCCACGTTGTCCGCGGTAATGAGTATCTGTCCTCATCCCCGAAATACAACCGTATTTACGAGGCATTCGGCTGGGAAGTTCCGGTTTACGTACACTGTCCGCTGATCACCAACGAGGAGCATCAGAAGCTGTCCAAACGCTGCGGCCATTCTTCTTATGAAGACCTGATCGATCAGGGCTTCTTAAAAGATGCCATTGTCAACTTTGTAGCCCTTCTTGGATGGAGCCCGGAAGGAAACCGCGAGATCTATTCTCTCGAGGAGCTGGTAAAAATCTTCGATTACCACCACATCAGCAAATCTCCGGCCGTTTTCGATATGACAAAACCCGCTGGATGAACGGCGAGTACATGAAGGCAATGGACGACGAGAAGTTCTATGAGATGGCGCTTCCGTATATCCAGAAGACAATCCACCGTCCGCTCGATTTTAAGAAAATTGCAGCCATGGTAAAAACAAGAATCGAAGTATTCCCGGATATTGCAGACCTCATCGATTTCTTCGAGGGAGTTCCGGAGTACGACGCTTCGATGTACACTCACAAAAAAGATGAAGACAAACGAGGAGACCTCCCTTGCACTTCTTCAGGAAGTAAAACCGCTGCTGGCAGCGCAGGAAGATTTCAGCAATGATGCTCTCTTTGAGATGCTCAGCGCATTCGGAAAAGAAAAAGGATACAAGACCGGTTATATTATGTGGCCGATCCGTACCGCTCTTTCCGGAAAACAGATGACACCGGCCGGCGCAACGGAAATCCTTGAGGTTCTGGGAAAAGAGGAGTCTCTTGCCCGCATCGACAAAGCGATTGAGAAATTATCCAAATGATATATAATAATTCACAGAAAAAAGCGGTGATGCATACCACCGGCCCCCATGATGGTCCTTGCCGGACCGGGGTCGGGGAAAACCGCAGTGATTACGGGGCGGACCTGCCAGCTTGTAACGAGCGGCATTTCCGCCTCTCGTATTCTTGTCGTAACATTTACGCGTGCGGCGGCAAAAGAGATGAAGGAGCGGTATTTGAAGGCGATGGGAAAGACGAGTACCCAGGTCACCTTTGGAACGTTCCACGGGGTATTCTACGCGATTCTGCGCCATACGTACCGCATGTCCGGCAACAATATTTTAAGCGAGGAAGAGAAAAAAAGCGGCTGATGCGCGAGCTGGTCAACCACTATGCCAGAGACCTGGAGGAAGAGGATCTCGAGGAAAATCTGGCGCGCGAAATCAGCACTGTGAAGAACAATCAGATCCCGCTGGAACATTACTATTCCGCCTGTATGCCGGAGGAAAAGTTCCGCGAAATCTATGAGGCGTATGAGAAATGGCGGAAGGAGAACAAAAACTCGATTTCGACGATCTGATGGTGCAGTGCAAACGTCTCTTTCTGGAGCGGCCGGAGGTCCTCCGCGCCTGGCAGCAGAAATTTCAGTATATCCTGATTGACGAGTTTCAGGACATCAGCCCCGTGCAGTATGAGATTGTGCGGATGCTGGCGCTGCCGGAAAATAACCTCTTTATTGTCGGGGATGACGATCAGTCGATTTATCAGTTCCGCGGGGCCAAGCCGGAGATCATGCTGAATTTTCCGAAAGATTACCCGGGCGCGGCGCAGGTAGTGCTCGATAAAAATTACCGTAGTACGGAATTTATCGTGAAGCGGTCCCAATGCCTGATCCACCACAACAAAAAGCGGTATGAAAAGGCGATTTCCACCGACAACGAGAAAGGCGCTCCGGTTGCAATCCGGGGATATAAGAACCCGCGCGAGGAGATGCGTGCCGTTGCCGAGGAGCTGCGGGAGGCGGAGAAAAAACGGCTGTCCGTATGAAGAGATGGCGCTTTTGTTCCGCACGAATCTTGGCTGCCGGACAGCAGTAGAGGAACTGATGGAAGCACAGATCCCGTTCCAGGTGCGGGATGCCCTGCCGTATCTCTATGACCACTGGATTGCGAAAGATCTGCTGACGTATCTGAATCTTGCGATGGGAAGCCGGAAGCGCGGCGAGTTTTTTAAGATTGCCAACCGCCCGAACCGTTATCTGTCGCGGGATGCCTTTGAGGAGGCGACTGTTTCGTTTGATGCACTTCTGGAATATTACGAAGAAAAAGACTGGATGTGCCAGCGGATCCGCAAACTGGAGCAGGATATCACGACACTGACGCATTTATCGCCGTTCGGCGCGGTCAATTACATCCGCTATGCGATCGGCTATGAACAGTATGTGAAGGAATATGCTGATACCGCCATCTGAAAGAGGATGATCTTATTTCTGTTTTGGACGAGCTGCAGGAGGCGGCAAAGAGCCAGAAAAAAGCATCGAGGGCTGGTTTGCACATATTGAGGAATACCAGCAGAAGATGAAGGAAAAACAGAAGCAACGCGCAGAGAGTGCGGAAGGAGTTATGGTTTCCACCCTGCACAGCGTCAAGGGACTCGAGTACGACAAGGTCTATCTTCTTGACGTCAACGAGGGCGTAATGCCGTATCAGAAAGCAGTCCTTTGCGGAGGCGATCGAGGAGGAGCGGCGGATGTTCTACGTCGGAATGACGCGCGCCCGGAAAGAGCTGACGCTCTGTTATGTGGAGGAACGGTTTGAAAAGAAAGTCGAGCCGTCCCGGTTCCTGGACGAGGTGATCCAGTAAATTTGTACTGTTGTGAAAGATGTTGAAAATAAATTTACTAATTGATAAAATTTTAACAAATAATATATTGACAAAGTTTTAACAATGAAGTATAGTAATGCCTGTAAGCGGGAACAATAAGATGACCGCAAAGCGAGGAGGAAAAACATTATGAAAATTTTATTTTACGATACCCAGAACTACGACAGAGAATCTTTCGACCGAACCAAAGAGCAGTTTCCAGAAATTGAAGTGGAATATTTAAAAACCGGCCTTGCTGCAAGAACCGCTTCCCTGGCAAAGGGCTACGATGCCGTGTGCGCCTTCGTAAACTCCGATGTCGGAACAAAAACCGTAGAAGCACTGCATGAGGCAGGCATCAAGCTGATCCTGATGCGCTGCGCAGGCTTCAACAACGTAGATTTAAAGACAGCTGCAAAATACGGCATTGATGTACGCCGTGTACCGGGTTACTCCCCGGAGGCTGTAGCTGAGCATGCGATGACACTGGCCATGACGGTAAACCGCCACATGCACAAAGCATATACGAAAGTAAGAGAAAACGACTTCAGCCTGGGCGGACTGATGGGATTTAACTTCTATCAGAAGACCGCCGGAATCGTCGGAACCGGAAAAATCGGTGCGGCTATGGCAAGAATCTGCCGCGGTTTCGGCATGAAAGTCATTGCTTACGATGTATACCAGAATGAATCCTTAAAAAGATTTTGTTACGTACGTAACTCTTGATGAACTGCTGGCACAGAGTGATCTGATCTCCCTGCACTGCCCGCTGATGGACAGCACATACCACATGATCAACCGCGAGAGCATCAAAAGATGAAAGACGGCGTGATCCTGGTCAATACGTCCCGCGGAGGTCTGGTAAAGACAGACGACCTGATCGAGGGAATCCGTGCAAGAAAATTCTTCGGCGTTGGCCTTGACGTATACGAGGAGGAAACCCCGAACGTATTCGAGGACCGTTCCGCTGAGATTCTGGAGCACTCCACCACAGCACGTCTCCTGTCCTTCCCGAACGTTATGATCACTTCACATCAGGGATTCTTCACCGAGGAAGCACTGCGTGCGATTTGCAGAGACCACACTGCAGAATGCACTGGATTTCGAGGCAGGAAAAGAGACCCCGAACATTGTCCGTGCATAATGGAAATCCACTAGAAAACAGTTATCTTATAAGAGAACAAGAGACAACCCATTTTCGGCGGGTTGTCTCTTTTAAATTATGAGAAAATAGTGTATGATGGTAGATAGCAGAAAAAACGGCCAGAGGAAAACACTGGCCGGATACAAAAGGAGAGCAGGATTTTATGGACTGTAAAGAAGCAGAAAAATTAATACAGCCATACGTGCAGGGAAATATGCCGGAGAAAGAGATGGAACCGTTTATTTCCCATATCCGGAAATGCCATACATGCCACGAGGAACTGGAGACATATTTTATTGTGAACCGTGCGATGGCATATTTCGAGGATGACGCGCCCGATTCCTACAATCTGACAGGACTTCTGGAACGCGATCTGGAGAAAAAAGAGGAAGAAGCGAGACACCGCCGGTACAAAGATACGTTTTTCCGGGTGCTGATGCTGATTCTCGTTCTGTTTCTGGTGCTCCTGGCTCTGCACTATTTTGAAGTGATAGAATTACCCTGGCTGAAAGGATTATTATGAGTGATAAAATCGTATTACTGGACGGACACAGTATTCTGAACCGGGCTTTTTACGGCATACCGGATCTGTCCAATGCAGAAGGACTGCACACGAACGCCGTATATGGATTCCTGAATATTCTGTTTAAAATTCTCGATGAGGAGCAGCCGCAGTATCTTGCCGTGGCGTTTGACCTCCATGCACCGACTTTCCGCCACAAGATGTATGAGGCTTACAAGGGAACGAGAAAGCCTATGCCGGAGGAATTGCGCGAACAGGTCCCGGTGATCCAGGAAGTGCTCGCAGCAATGGACATTGAGATTGTTACAAAAGAGGGTTATGAGGCGGATGATATCTTAGGAACGCTCGGCCGCAAATGCGAGGCGGAAGGGATGGAAGTTACGATCGTATCTGGAGACCGCGATCTGCTGCAGCTTGCAACGGACCACATTCTGATCCGGATTCCAAAGACCGTGAAGCGTGTGACGACGATCGAAAATTACCATACGGCAGAAGTGCTGGAAAAATACAGTCTTCTCCCGAAACAGATCATCGATCTGAAAGCGCTGATGGGCGATACCGCAGACAATATCCCGGGTCTGCCGGGTGTCGGCGAGAAAACCGCGACGAAAATCCTGCTGCAGTACGAGACACTGGAAAATGCGCATGCACATTTCGAGGAGATCAAACCGAACAAGGCAAAAGAAGCGATGCGTGATCATTATGATCTGGCGGAATTAAGCAAAAAACTTGCAACGATTGATACTGATGCGCCGGTGGAGCTCGACCGTGAAAAAGCGGCACTCTCGAATTTTTATACACCAAAAGCGTATGAGATGTTCAAACGTCTGGAGTTTAAGAACCTGCTGGGCCGCTTCGAAGAGACGAATGCAGAACCAGAGGATGCCGTCTTTCTACGCACCGTAACGGATTTTTTCCGAGGCGGAAGAACTCTTTGAAACCATCGCGAAGGAGGAGAAGGCAGGAGCCGCTCTTCTGACAGAAGAAACCCCGAAGGACGGACCGATGGCAGATCGGAGCCGTTCACTTGTCGGTATGGCAGTTGCGTATGGAAGCGGAGAGCCGGATGTTGTTTACTTCCCAGCAGAAGGTTTCCTGACCGGAGATTATTTAAAAGAAAAATTGACTGAGCTGCAGAAGCAGATTCCGGTTTTCTGCGTCATGGACGGAAAAGAATTTCTGAAGGATATGCCGGATGCCGATGAAGCCCATCTGTTTGATGCCGGAATTGCCGCGTATTTATTAAATCCATTGAAATCACAGTATTCGTACGATGATATCGTAAAAGAGTACGTACACCGCTATGTGCCGGCAGTGGAAGAGATCTTCGGCGGAAGCAAGATTCCGGCCGCAGGAAAGATGACGCCGGAACAGCAGGAGTCGTATGCAGGTCATCAGGCGTATGCTGTATTTGCCGCACAGGAAAAACATGGAAAAGCTGCTGAAGAAGCAGGGCATGTGGGATCTGTACCGGAATGTGGAGATTCCGCTGGTGTTTACGCTCCGTCAGATGGAAGCGGATGGAATCGCCGCAGAAAAAGAAGCACTTTCCGTTTACGGAGCTGAGCTGGCGGAGCGGATCGGAGAGCTGGAGGCACAGATCTACGAGGAGGCTGGCGAGGAGTTTAACATCAATTCCCCGAAGCAGCTTGGCGTGATTCTGTTTGAAAAAGCTGCAGCTTCCGGGCGGCAAAAAGACCAAGACGGGTTATTCCACCGCCGCCGATGTGCTCGAAAAGCTCGCACCGGATCACAAACTTGTTGCCGATATTCTGGAGTACCGCCAGCTTGCCAAACTGAAATCGACGTACGCCGACGGTCTGCAGGCCGTGATCGGGAAAGATGGAAGAATCCATTCGACATTTAACCAGACCATCACCGCGACCGGCCGCATCAGCAGTACCGATCCGAATCTGCAGAACATTCCAGTGCGGATGGAGCTTGGCCGTCTGATCCGGAAAGCCTTCGTGCCAAAGCCTGGCTGTGTCTTTCTGGATGCCGACTATTCCCAGATTGAGCTCCGCGGGCTGGCCCATATGTCGGGCGATGAAAACCTGATCGAGGCGTACCGCGAGGCGGAGGATATCCACCGCATGACGGCATCGAAAGTGTTCCATGTGCCGCTTGAAGAGGTAACACCGCTGCAGAGAAGAAATGCGAAGGCGGTCAACTTCGGTATCGTATACGGCATCAGTTCGTTCGGTCTGGGCCAGGATCTCGGTATCAGCCGGAAAGAGGCAGAGGCCTATATCCAGCAGTATTTCGAGACGTATCCGGGTATCCATGAGTTTTTGAACCGCTGCGTGGAGGATGCCAAAGAGAAAGGCTATTCCGTGACGATGTTCGGACGCAGACGGCCGATGCCGGAGCTGAAATCGAGCAACTTTATGCAGCGGTCATTCGGCGAGCGCGTTGCGATGAATGCGCCGATCCAGGGAACGGCGGCGGATATTATTAAAATAGCGATGATCCGCGTGGCGAAACGGCTGAAAGAGGAGCAGTTAAAGACCAGACTTCTTCTTCAGGTACACGATGAGCTGCTGCTGGAAGTGCCGGAAGACGAGCTCGAAAAAGGCAGAACAGATCCTGGAAGAGGAGATGACCGGGGCAGCACATCTGGCTGTCAAACTCGAGATCGATATGCACACAGGAAACAACTGGTACGAGGCGAAATAGCGCACTCATACCAGGAGCGAAAGGATACAAAAGAATGAAAGTTTTTGAATTACAGGCGGCGTGGGCGCCGGAAAAAGCGAAGTGCTCACGTACCTTGGACAGAATTATGATGCAACGGTGATCCAGGCGGACGAGGCAGGTTACCTTGTGATGCTGCCGGGCGGCGAATGCTATGGAGAGATTGTGAAGCTGTTCGGCAGACAGATCACCACAGAGACCGGCGAACTTGACCGGAAACGGATTGCTGAGATCGTTTTTCAGGACGAAGAAAAAAGTTAAAAGCCCTGAATGCGATCGTTCATCCGGCGGTAAAACGGTATATCAAAAAAGCCATTGCAGCTGCGGAAAAAGCAGGGACGGAATACGTCTTTGTGGAGGCCGCACTCTTAATCGAAGAAAAATATGATGAAATTTGTGATGAACTGTGGTATATTTATGCGGATGAAGAAGTCCGGAAGGAGCGATTGATCGAAGGACGCGGCTATTCCGAGAAGAAAGTACGCGAAATCATGGCAAATCAGCTCTCCGAGGATGAATTCAGCAGCCACTGCGATTTTGAAATCGACAACAGCGGCGATTTTGAGGAAACAAAAAACAGTTAGACCATAGGATGAAAAAAATATGAAACTTTGTAGTATTGCAAGTGGTTCGAGCGGAAACTGCATTTTCGCGGGAAGCGAGACCACAAGCCTTCTGATCGATGCGGGCATCAGCGGAAAGCGCGTGGAGGCGGGACTGGCTGTTCTCGACCGCAGCGCGAAGGAGCTGGACGGCATTCTCGTGACACATGAGCATTCCGATCATATCCAGGGCCTTGGCGTGCTGGCGCGCCGGTATGGTATTCCGATTTACGCAACGGATGGAACAATTCAGGCGATGCAGCAGACGAAGAGCCTTGGAAAGTTCCCGGAGGGGATTTTCCACACGATTCACGCGGATGACACGTTTACGCTGGGTGATATCGCCGTACATCCGTTTACGATCTCCCACGATGCGGCAGAGCCGGTCGGCTACCGCATGGAATCCGGCGGGAAATCGATTGCGATTGCGACGGATCTTGGCGTTTACAGCGATTACACGGTTCAGAATCTGACCGGGCTGGATGCCGTTTTGTTAGAGGCAAATCACGACGAGAACATGCTTGCGGTCGGACCGTACCCGTATCCGTTAAAACAGCGGATCGCCGGGGCGAAAGGCCATTTATCAAACCTGGCGGCAGGCCATCTCCTCTGCGAGATTCTGCACGACAATCTGCAGGAAGTGCTGCTCGGCCATCTGAGCAAGGAAAAATAATTATGAGGCACTGGCCTTTGAAACCGTGGCCTGCGAGGTCACAACGGGTGATAATCCGTATCACTCGGGTGATTTTCATCTCGCTGTCGCTAAAAGAAGCGAAGTATCACCGTTAATTGAGGTTTAAATATACATTTTTAGAGCTACATACCATGTTTTTCGCAAGGCCGCCATTACCGGTTTTTCCGGGGCTTTGACATAAAACCAGAAAAAGGAGAATGGAAACATGAAGAAGACAATTATCACTGTCGTAGGCAAGGACACAGTAGGCATTATCGCAAAGGTATGTACCTATCTGGCAGAGAACCAGGTAAACATCGAAGACATTTCTCAGACGATTGTGCAGGGATATTTCAACATGATGATGGTAACGGACGTCTCCAAGAGCGAGAAATCCAACGCAGAGCTTGCAAAAGATCTGGAGAGAGCTTGGAAGTCCATCGGCGTTGTCATCCGCTGCCAGCATGAAGATATTTTCAATATGATGCACCGTATCTAAAGCTAAAGGAAGGAAAAAACGACATGATAAATCTGTTTGAAGTAAAGGAAACGAACGAGATGATCGAAAAAGAGAATCTGGACGTTCGTACCATTACCCTTGGAATCAGTCTTATGGACTGTATCGACTCCAATCTTGACAAGCTGAACCGTAAAATCTACGATAAAATCACGACGACTGCCAGAAATCTGGTTTCCGTAGGTGAGGAGATCGAGGGCGAGTTCGGTATTCCGATTGTAAACAAGAGAATTTCCGTTACCCCGATTGCCTTAGTCGGCGCAGCAGCCTGCAGAACGCCGGAGGATTTCGTGACGATTGCACAGACTCTGGACCGTGCGGCAAAAAGAAGTCGGCGTCAATTTCCTCGGCGGCTATTCCGCTCTGGTAAGCAAAGGTATGACGACAGCAGATGAGCTTCTGATCCGTTCTATCCCGCAGGCACTGGCTGTTACGGATTTTGTCTGCAGCTCCATCAACCTTGGCTCCACTAAAACCGGTATCAACATGGATGCTGTCAAACTGATGGGTGAGATCATCAAGAAGACGGCGGAGGCAAGCAAAGAGAACAACTGCCTTGGATGCGCAAAACTCGTTGTTTTCTGCAATGCACCGGACGACAACCCGTTCATGGCAGGCGCTTTCCACGGCGTAACCGAGGCGGATGCCATCATCAATGTCGGCGTTTCCGGCCCTGGTGTTGTCAAACATGCTCTGGAAAAGGTGCGCGGCGAGAACTTCGAGGTGCTCTGCGAGACTATCAAAAAGACTGCGTTTAAGGTAACCAGAGTTGGACAGTTGGTAGCACAGGAGGCATCCAGGCGTCTTTCAATTCCGTTTGGTATCATTGACCTTTCCCTGGCACCGACTCCGGCGATCGGAGATTCCGTTGCGGATATCCTTGAGGAGATCGGCCTCGAGCACGCAGGTGCACCGGGAACGACAGCGGCGCTGGCACTTCTGAACGATCAGGTGAAAAAAGGTGGCGTTATGGCATCTTCCTACGTCGGCGGTCTCTCCGGCGCATTCATCCCGGTTTCTGAGGATCAGGGTATGATCAACGCAGTCAACGACGGCGCACTGACCATTGAAAAAACTCGAAGCTATGACTTGTGTCTGCTCTGTGGGCCTTGACATGATCGCCATCCCGGGAGACACGAAAGCATCGACCATCTCCGGAATCATCGCAGATGAGCTTGCCATCGGTATGGTCAACCAGAAAACAACGGCAGTCCGCCTGATCCCGGTCATCGGAAAAGGCGTGGGCGAGACCGTAGAATTCGGCGGCCTCCTCGGCTATGCACCGATCATGCCGGTCAACAACTTCTCCTGCGAGGCATTCGTCAACCGCACCGGAAGAATCCCGGCACCGATTCATTCGTTTAAAAACTAAAAGAGAAAGCTGAAAAGCCGGCAGTGATCCTGAATGGAAAGGATCGCTGCCGGCTTTTTTTACCATCTGCGAAATAAAAATAGTAATTTTAAGGAAATGTATAGTATGATATATTACATACTGATAATTTTACTTGCAACCCATAAAAAGTGTAAGAAAAAATGAATTATTACGGGGAACTTCAGCGATAGCAGCCGTTGTTCTAGCAATACCTCTGCGGATGTGCATGTGAAGGCCGCCATAGAAAACACAAAGTATTATTTGAACAAAAACGGCAAAATGCAGACTGGCTGGCAGAAGATCGGTGGAAAATGGTATTACATGGATAAGAACGGAGCGCTGCAGGAATCTAAATGGATCAGCGGAATTTATTATGTAAAGTCGATGGGCAGTCCGTTCGTCTGATGAAAGACCGGAAAGCTTTCCTTCCTCCCGGTAAATCGCACGGATCGGGTTCATGATGAGGTACAAAACAGACTGTTTCCTCAGATCTTTCGGTATGACCTCCAGTGCCTCATGGAACTTGCGCCTGTAATGTACCCAGCACCCTGCGATCTTCAGATCTCCAAAATATGATGTTCCTCAACTTCGACTTTTCAGGCACAAAGCGGTAACATCTTGATATGGCATCTGGAAGCTGTTTTCATTCTTTTTTGCCGATCTGTTTTTTCTTTTGGCTGCTCTTATTGGACAGCACGATCTGCTCCATCATCAGCTGCATCTTATCATTGCGGGTCTGTGTCTGTTTTGTCAGTTCCTCCATCTGATCCTGAAGACAGAGAAACAGAAGAAAATATATCTGCCGAAAGTCCATTTCCGTTTTTGATACACATCACTGGAACTTTGGGCACAGTTGCTGTTCTTTTTTGCCTTTTAACGCTAAAAGGTAATGTTTTTTCTTGTGTGCAGTAAAGTGTTAGAGTATAATAAAACCAGTTTTTTGCATAAGTTTAGGCGGAGAATCCTGCCGTAGCAGGATCCTTTCTTACGGTGTTATTTCACAGACGTAACCATAATAGTTTTACTGCAGGGGGGATAGAAAATGAAAACAAAAGAGATTCAGGAACTTATCAAATAAAATTACATAGTATGGACACGATCCTGCATCAGATATCGCTTATGGATCAGGTGGAAAATGAGCAGGAGCTGTCAGAAATTATTCACTCTTTGTTGCAGGCGATTGGAAACTATACAGGGGCAGACCGGGTATATGTTTTTGACTGGGAAACTGATCAGAAGGACAGTCTGAGCAATGCATTTGAATGGTGTGCCGATGGAGTGGCACCAGAGATAGATAACCTTCAGGCAATCCCGGTCAGTTCGATGCCGAACTGGGTGAAACGATTTGAAAACAAGGAAGTAATCGTGATTCATGATCTGGAAGCGACAAAAAATTCTGAACCGGAAGAATATGAATTGTTAAAAACACAGGGAAATATGTTCCTTGATTGCGGTGCCGATTTATGCCAATCATCAGATGAATGGATTCATCGGGGTAGATAATCCTGATTTGAGGCAGAAATGAGATTTCCATTACACTGCTGTCTGATGTTGGCGGACATCTTGGATGTGTGAGGGAAAATCTGAAAAGTACGGTACTGTTGAAAAAAGGCTCTTGATGAGGCGACAAAGAGGTCAGAGATTATTGCCGCAATTGCTACGTTGTATGTAACAATCGTACAAGCCAATGTTAAAGAGCGGACATATGAGCTTTTGAAAGGCCATGACCTTGTGCAAAAAATCCTTGGACAAAAGGGGGAAAATTGATGATGTTATGGAAAGACTTCCAACAGCATTTGCCGCCCAGGAAGAGAGAAAAAAAATACCGGGAGTTTCTTGACTTTGATACATTGACAGAGAGACTTCGTAATACGAATTTTGTTTCGATTGAATTTATGGGAGTAAACGGAGAATGGCGGCTGGCCAGATTTATTGTAAAGAGCAGAGATGCACATGGAAACGCTGTGGATGTGCTTTATGTCGTACGAGATATTACGGAAGAAAAATCACGGGAACTCATGTATCAGAAACAGCTTAAGGAAAGCATGGAAGATGCTCATCGCGCGAATCTTTCAAAACAGCCTTTCTCCGGCGTATGAGCCACGATATCCGTACACCGCTAAACGGAATCGTGGGGATGATCCATATCGCTGAAAAATATAACAATGATGTGGTCAAGTTAAGGGAATGCAGGAAGAAGGTACTTCAGTCCGCCGATTATCTGCAAAATCTGATCAACAATGTCCTGGATATCAGCAAACTGGAATCCGGCTCCCTTGTGTTGGAACATAAATCTTTTGATCTGGCAGAATTGTTAAGTAATAATCTGACGGTTGTTGCAATGAGTGCTTATGAGAATGGTGTAAGATTTGAAGGCGGCGTGGACGCAAGCACAATCCGCCACAGACATCTGATTGGAAGTCCGGTACATCTGAGCAGGATTTTAATGAATCTTTCTTCTAATGCGATTAAATACAATCATTTTCATGGAACAGTGAATGTTCATTGCGAAGAATTATCGGATGATGGGAATATAGCTGTTTTCAGTTTGTATGTTCAGATACCGGTCTTGGTATGAGTGAAGAATTTCAAAACATGCGTTTGATGCTTTTGCGCAGGAAGGCAAACGGTCAACTACAACATTCAGTGGCTCCGGTCTGGGACTTTCGATTGTCAAAGATATTGTTGAACTGATGGGTGGAACAATAGAACTGGAAAGCGAAGAAAAATGTAGGAAGCACGTTTACGGTTACGGTTCCATTTGAAATAGATTATTTGGCTGAAAATAATGATTCACAGAAGGACAGCTACTCACAGGATATGGATCTGTCAGGAAAACGGGTGCTTCTTGTTGAAGATAATGTCATTAATATGGAGATAGCCCATGAAATCCTGGGGGAGGAGCATCTGAACATTACAGAAGCGAAAAACGGAAAAGAGGCACTTGAAATATTTCAGAATTCCAGGTTGGATGAGTATGATGTCATCATCATGGATGTGATGATGCCGGTCATGGATGGGCTGGAAGCAACAAAAAGCAATTCGTATGCTGGAACGTGAAGATGCCAAAAGATTCCAATCATTGCCATGACGGCAAATGCTTTTGAGGAGGATCGGAAAGCATGTCTGGAGGCCGGGATGAATGAACATATTGGAAAGCCGATTGATATTCCGCAATTAAAAAAAGAGCGATCACAAAACTGCTGACAAAAAAGGGGTAGTAAACGCAAAAACATAATCATTCATTGAAATTAAGAAAAACTATAGCAATTTTATTAGGACTTTTGATATTTAGCAGTCACCCTGGCAGGGTGCAAAAACACAGATAACACGAAAAAGGAAACAGAAAAGCCTGTGATTACCCTCGGTAGCGACAACTATCCACCATACAATTATCTGAATGAGGATGGTGAACCGACAGGTATAGATGTAGAGCTGGCCACAGAAGCTTTCAAAAGAATGGGCTATCAGGTGGAAGTTGTCCAGATTAACTGGGAGAAGAAGAAAGAACTGGTGGAGAGCGGTGAGATTGATTGTATCATGGGCTGTTTTTTCTATGGAAGGACGTCTTGACGATTACCGCTGTCCAGTCCACAACCAAACCGGAAAGCATCTTTCTGAACCGGACGGATGAGAGGATCCCAAAGCTGGGAAATCTGATCAGCCTGGGACACCGGGAGCTGATCTATACGTTTCTGGGGAAAGGATATGTAGATGCGGTTGCCGCACACGAGGAATCTATCGTTCAGTATAGGAAGGATTATGATGCAAGCTTCCGTATCCTGGAAGAGCCTCTGATGATCACCGGAATAGGCGTTGCTTTTGCAAAAAGAGGATGACAGGGGAATCTGTGAGCAGATGGGCCAGACACTGGAAGAGATGCGTCTGGATGGCACATCCCTGAAAATCATTGAAAAATACCTGGATGATCCCCAGAAGTATCTGGAGGTGGAGAAAAAACGGATCCAGCTGCTCGGCGGTCTGATAGGAATTTGTGTAGCTGTAGTCTCTCTGTTTTATTTCTTCCACGCAGAAAAAGCAGAAGCAGAGAAAAGAATGGTGGATATTGTAAACTATGTGAAAGTGCAGTGTTCCACTACACCCATTATAATGAATCTTCGGAATCAAAAAGTCTCCTCCGTGCCATTGAAAGTGCCAGACAAATGAGTACAAATATTAAAATGGAAACAGAAAACGGCGGGCAGCTAAGAGAGGATTTCCTGAAAGAAAAAAGGTGCCGACGTGACAAAAGCATGGGATGGTCAGGAAGCTGTTGAGCTGTTCAGAAATAGTGAACCCGGTGAATTTGATGTCATTCTTATGGACATTATGATGCCGGTCATGAATGGTTATTAAACAACAAAGATGAGTAGGTCTCTGGACAGAGAGGATGCAAAGAAAATACCGATCATTGCAATGACAGCAAATGCGTTCACGGAGGACAGAATAAAAGCAAAAAAGAAGCAGGGATGGATGCACATGTTGCTAAGCCTGTTGATGTGGAATTACTGATGAAAGTAATTTATAGCGGGAGTGCTATGAAGCATTAATAGTACATGAGAAAAATTCAGTTGTTGGAGAAAGCGGTTCAGGCTGCAATATATGAAAAAGCTCTTAAAAATCATTATATAGAAATCCTGTACATTGATTTTGAAGATACTCATGCGTTATGCATCTGGCAATATAGATGATCTTAATCGGATAAAACAGCAGATGACGATGGAAGCAATCACACAGGGAACAGCAGAACACATCATGCATCATGTTATGATCAATTTTATACTGAATGGTGAGATGCGTTTCATGCAGTTTGACTTTACAAGAGAAAGTGCAGATACAAAAAATGTTTTCCCTGTTTGTGGAGGACTATACAGTTCCACAGCAGTAGATGATGATGCTGCTGGAAAAAAAGCTGGTTCTATAACAGAACCAGCTTTTTGTGTATTCATGGACGAACGGTGTCCCTGTTTTGTGAGAACGGACAGTCTCGTAAAAAAGAGAGGCCTGCATATCGCTCTCAAAGGCGGCAAGTGCATCGCCGGTGAGAAGCCGCGGGGCGTCGGCTGCCTTGGCAATGAGCGGCAGAGAAGAACGTCTTCTAATCTCTTTTAACAATGCACCGGCACTTTTTCGGAAACCGAGAACACGGTTATAGCCGGCCGGGTACAATGTTTTCTGGTTCAGAAGCAGATGCATCAGGGCGCGGCTGATGCGGGTATACGTCATTTCCTTTGTTTTAAGCTGCATGGTAAATTCTGAAAATGAGGAGCATGCGTGGCGCTGGCGGAGGATGCGGTTGGCAAGATCCGGCGAAAGGTCAAGATAAGAGGAAGAGAGATTCCTTCGTCTCCGTGAGGAGCCGTGCGGCAAGAAGCAGACCGAAATCATCGGCTGGAAAGCAGGCCGTGTGCGGTGACGGCGTCCTGGAAAGCATGGATAGACTGATTCCGGCATGCAGGAGGCGAGCGCGGACAGTTCCGGATCCTTATGCGGATTGGAAAAAAGAAGATTCCGCATTGCTGTAGCAGAAGGGAGTGCATGTGTGAAAAGCGCTCCTTCGTGGTAGCCGCTGCCCTCCCGGCGGATCGTTACCGGCCGAATGCGGCTTTGTGACAGCAGAAGTGCCTGGACATATTCAATGCCTAAAATATTGTTTGGTTCTTTTAAAAAGGTATCAAGTTCTTCTTTTGAAAGCGAAGAGAAGGAAGCGCTGTCAGAAAAATAAGCGGAAAGTGCCTGTGCGCGCGCCGTCGGGAAGGAAAGTCCGTTCCGAAGCAGACCGGAGAGCAGCTCACGGTATTTCTCCGGCTCGTGGAGCAGAACATCAGCGAGTTCCAGAAACGGCGCCGTGTCTCCATATTCACTGCCAAAGCAGAGAAAATCGACACAGCCAAGCGCAGTAAGAAGCGATACCGCCCCGCGTGCGAAAATGCTGTGCACTGCCGAGCGCAAAGTGACACGGAAGCTGCAGCACAAGGTCCGCGCCGCCAAGAAGCGCCAGCTCCGCACGGTCGTGCTGATCGAGAATGGCAGGTGCGCCGCGCTGGACGAAATCGCCGCTCATAATCACGACAAGATAGTCCGCCCCGGTCAGTTCCCTGGCTTTTGCCAGCTGATAAGCATGGCCGTTATGAAAAGGATTATATTCTGCAATGACTGCGGTAATGGTCATAAAACGTACCTTCTTTCGAAAAAAATAGCACGATTCCAAACAGAGAGGAACCGCGGATCACATAGCCCTATCGTAACAAAAACAGAAAAGGAATGCAAGTATTCCTCCGTTTTGGATTTTTTGTCCAGTTGTTTTGAATTTTATACTTGCGAAAGGGCAAAAAGCGTACTACAATGAGAATATCGAGTAAATTTATCGAAAGGAGTCAAAAGATCATGGGATTTATTGACACAATTAAAGCAAGAGCAAAAGCAGACAAAAAAACAATTGTACTGCCAGAGTCAGAAGACAGAAGAACATATGAGGCTGCTGCACAGATCCTGAAAGAGGACCTTGCAAATCTGATCATCATCGGAAGCGAAGAGGCAGTAAAGAAAGGCAGCGAGGGACTGGATGTCTCCAAAGCTACTATTGTAGATCCAGAGAAAAACGAGAAAACACAGGCTTATGTAGATAAGCTGGTAGAGCTTCGTGCAAAGAAAGGCATGACTCCGGAGAAAGCAAGAGAGACCATCCTGAATGACTATACATATTATGGCGTTATGATGGTTAAAATGGGAGATGCAGACGGACTTGTTTCCGGTGCCTGCCATTCTACCGCAAATACCCTTCGTCCATGCCTGCAGATCTTAAAGACCAAACCGGGAACAAAACTTGTATCCGCATTCTTCCTGATGGTAGTTCCGGACTGCGAGTACGGCGATGACGGTGTATTCGTATTCGGTGACTGCGGTCTGAACCAGAACCCGAATCCGGAAGAGCTGGCTGCAATCGCAGTATCTTCCGCAGAGTCCTACCGCATGCTGACCGGAAACGAGCCAAGAGTTGCTATGCTTTCCCACTCCTCCAAAGGAAGTGCAAAACATGCTGATGTAGACAAAGTTGTTGAGGCTACCAGAATTGCAAAAGAAGCAAACCCGGATCTCGCACTCGACGGCGAGCTGCAGCTTGATGCCGCTATCGTTCCAAGCGTAGGTGCATCCAAAGCTCCGGACAGCAAAGTAGCAGGAAAAAGCAAACGTTCTGATCTTCCCGGATCTGGATGCCGGAAACATCGGATACAAACTGGTACAGAGACTGGCAAAAGCAGAAGCATACGGCCCAATGACGCAGGGGATCGCAGCTCCAGTCAACGATCTGTCCGTGGATGCTCCGCAGAGGATATCGTTGGTGTTGTAGCAATCACTGCTGTACAGTGCCAGGCACAGTAAGCAAGAAATAAAACCAATTACAAGCGGTTTTTTCTGGCCGGCTGCGGAGAACAGGCCGGCCAGAAGTTTTAATAAGAATTTTAAAATAGGAGAATTTAGAAATGAACGTATTAGTAGTAAACTGCGGAAGTTCCTCTCTGAAATTCCAGCTGATCAATTACGATAACCGTGACGTCCTGGCAAAAGGGACTCTGTGAGAGAATCGGTATCGACGGACGCCTCGTTTATGAGCCAAAGAACGGCGAAGAGGTAACAGAAGCAGCAATGCCGACACACGTAGAGGCAATCCAGATGGTTCTGGACGCTCTGGTAAACGAGAAGAGCGGCGTCATCAAGAGCCCTGGAAGAAGTAGATGCCATCGGACACCGCGTTCTGCACGGCGGAATGAAGATCACAAACTCTGTTATCATCGATGACGAAGTAATCAAAGTTATCGAGGAGTGCGCTGACCTTGGTCCTCTGCACAATCCGGCAAACCTGATGGGGAATCAATGCCTGCATGAAACTGATGCCGGGCGTTCCGAACGTAGCTGTATTCGATACCGCTTTCCATCAGACCATGCCTGAGGAAGCTTATATGTACGGTATTCCGAAAGAGTACTATGAGAAATACGCAATCCGTAAATACGGATTCCACGGAACTTCTCATAAATTCGTATCCAAGAGAACCGCAGAGTTCCTTGGCAAAGACTACAACGATCTGAAGATCATCGTATGCCATATGGGAAATGGTGCTTCCCTTTCCGCTGTAAAGAACGGCAAATGCGTAGATACCTCCATGGGCCTTACCCCGCTCGAAGGTGTGATCATGGGAACCCGTTCCGGAGATATCGATCCGGCTTTTGTTGAGTATCTGTGCAACAAAGAGAACCTGACCGTATCCGAGGTTCTGAACATTCTGAACAAGAAATCCGGTATGCTCGGCATGACCGGCATCTCCAGCGATTACCGTGATGTATCTGCAGCAGCAGAGGCAGGCAATCAGGATGCCATCAACTGTCTGGAAGCATACGCTTACCGCATTATCAAATACATCGGTTCCTACATCGCAGCTATGGGCGGCGTAGATGTGATCACCTTCACCGCAGGCCTTGGAGAGAACGCTATTCCGCTTCGTGAGACCATCTGCAAAGCATTTGAGTTCATGGGTCTGGAATTCGATTCTGAGGCAAATAACTGCCGCGGCGTTGAGAAGATCATCACCAAAGAAGGCTCCAAGATTACAGCATGCGTGATCCCGACCAACGAGGAAATCGCAATCTGCGAGGAGACCGTAGAGTTAGTAAAAGGAAAATAAAAAATAATTCAAAAAGCAGTTGACAATTCTTACCTTCCCGGGTATAATTGGTAAAGTGTGATTAGGAGAACAATATGAAAATCAGTCTGACCAAGTTATTTGCGCAGGACGGAAAGTCCGAAAAGTATGAAATTCCGCTTACATCCGAAACTTTTTCGATCGGCGGGCAGGACTATCGGGTAATCGAAAAACATCCTGTTATCCTTGGCCTTACGCATGAAGGCAATCGTGTGATCACGATCACCGGCAACGCAGACCTTACAATGGAGATTCCATGTGCAAGATGCCTGACACCGGTAGCGACTCCATTCCAGCTCGAGTTCGATCTGCAGATTGATCTGAATCTGTCAGAGGAAGAACGCGAGGAAAAGGAAGAGGACTCTTCATTTGTGGAGGAGACGAGCTCGATGTGGAAGAACTGGTTCGTAATGAGCTCATAGTCCAATGGCCGATTCGAGTGCTGTGTAAAGATGACTGTAAAGGAATCTGCAGCCGTTGTGGTGCGAATCTGAATATTCAGACCTGTGATTGTGATACCACAGGGCTAGACCCCCGAATGGCTGCAATCAAAGATATATTCAGCAAATTTAAGGAGGTGTAACTATGTCCATTTGTCCGAAGAATAAATCTTCCAAAGGAAGAAGAGATAAGAGAAGAGCAAACTGGAAAATGTCTGCTCCGAACCTTGTAAAATGCAGCAAATGTGGTGCTCTTATGATGCCGCACAGAGTATGCAAAGCTTGTGGATCTTATAACAAAAAAGAAGTCGTTGCAATGGACTAATATTCATAAATCGGAATCAGTGCCGATGTGCAATGCAGCAAAAGGCTCCCGTCACCGGGGGCCTTTTTTTGTTGTCTCTGCGGCTTGTCTGGAAGCGTCATATAAAAGATTTGACGTGGTGTGCCGTGATGTGCTATAATGGTCTCGGTGAGAATTGAAACAATATTGCAACATTTTCGTAACAATTATAAAAAAGGAGTGCAAAGCATATGAAGAATAGACGAATCATATTTCTGGCAGCATGCATGTGCAGTGTAGTATTCCTCTCAGGATGTTCCACAGACAGTCTGATGGATAAAATGATGGGAACTGAGACGACGGTTTCGTCTTCGGCCAGTGTAGATATTTCAAAAGAGGACAGCGATGCTGTTCATGTAGATGCTAATCTGGAAAAGCCGGTTTTTTCGGTAAATCCGGTGGAGAGCCTGCAGATTCCGTTGGAAATACATCTGGAAAGCTGACTTGTGAGGCAGGAATAACGGGAGAAGGCACAGTAACATAACAGTGGTATAAGAACAACGTAAATTCCAACGGCGGAGGAACGCCGATTGAAGGCGCAACAGAAGTGACATACCAGGTCGATACTTCGGCGGAGGGCAAAGATTACTATTACGTTGTGGCAACAAACACGGTTGGAAATACCGTTTCCATGGCGACGAGTACAGTAACAGAAGTTACGGTAATTCCGGCAGGGAAATGGGTTCAGAATGAAAACGGATGGCAGTATCAGAATAATGATGGAAGCTATGCAACCAATACCTGGCAGAATATCGACGGCTACTGGTATGTGTTTGATGAAAATTCATACATGGTGACAGGATGGTACTGGAGCGGAGAAGAATGGTATTATCTGGCGGACAACGGTCAGATGCAGACCGGCTGGTTCACGCAGGATGGTGAGGAATATTATCTGGATCCGGATACCGGTGTCATGGCACGGAATACAACCATAGACGGTCATGAGATGAATTCGAGCGGAGTCAAGGTTTCTTAAGAAAAATAAGACAAAACAGAGCGGGTGGATTTTGGAAAGATAAATCCACCCGCTTTTTTGGAATACAGGAGAAAGCGCGGATGGGCATTTGTGCTTGATTTTTGCAAAGGAGTTTAGTATAGTTAATACAGCACTTGCATAAGTGCTTTTAGAGCGTGGTTGAAAACGGTTTTTTGAAAGAAAAAGAGTTTTCAAACGCGCTTTAGAAAAGAGAAAAGAGGAAAAAACATGAGTGACTTAGTCAGAGTTGCAGTGGACGCGATGGGCGGCGATTATGCGCCTGTGGAGCCGGTAAAAGGCGCCGTTGAGGCCGTAAACGCAGATGAACGTGTCAAAGTCCAGCTGGTCGGCCAGGTGGATGTCATCGAAAAAGAACTGCAGAAATATACGTACCCGAAGGAGCGGGTTGAGATCGTTCCGGCAACCGAGATCATTGAGATGGCAGAGCCGCCGGTCAATGCGATCCGCCACAAAAAGATTCTTCGATCGTTGTCGGCATGAAAAAAGTGCGCTGCGGAGAGGCAGACGCGTTTGTCTCCTCCGGAAGCACCGGAGCAGTCCTGGTCGGCGGACAGACGATCGTAGGACGCATCAAGGGCGTAGAGCGCCCGCCGCTGGCTCCGCTGATCCCGACGAAAGACGGTGTATCCCTTCTGATCGACTGCGGTGCGAATGTTGATGCAAGACCGTCCCATCTGGTGCAGTTTGCCAAGATGGGTTCCATCTATATGGAACACGTTGTCGGCATTAAAAATCCGCGTGTGGGAATCGTGAATATCGGTGTGGAAGAAGAAAAAAAGGAAACGCGCTCGTCAAAGAGACGTATCCGCTTCTGAAAGAAAACCCGTATATCAACTTTGTCGGCAGTATCGAAGCAAGAGAAATTCAAACGGAGCCGCAGACGTTGTTGTCTGTGAGGCGTTTGTCGGAAACGTTATCTTAAAGCTGTATGAGGGGCGTCGGCGCGACCCTGATTTCCAAGGTAAAACAGGGCATGATGACATCTCTGCGCAGTAAAATCGGAGCCCTTCTTGTGAAACCGGCGCTGAAAGAGACACTGAAGTCTTTTGATGCCAGTGAGTACGGCGGAGCACCGCTGCTTGGCTTAAAAGGACTCGTTGTAAAAACGCACGGAAGCTCAAAAGCCAACGAATTTAAAAATTCCATTCTCCAGTGCATTTCATTCGGCGAGGAGAAGATTCCGCAGAAAGTGCAGGAGCATCTGGCAGACTATAAGAGCAGCAGGGAGGCAGCGAAAGATGGAGTTTGAAAAATTACAGGAGATCATTGCGGATGTATTAAACGTAGATCCGAATGAAGTAACCATGGAGACAACCTTTGCAGATGATCTGGGAGCGGATTCCCTGGATGTATTTCAGATTGTGATGGGAATTGAAGAAGAATTTGATATCAGATCGAAGCAGAAGAAGCAGAGCACATCGTATCGGTTGAGGATGCGGTGGAAGCGATCAAAAAAGAAACTGGCAGAATAATAGAAAATGGCGAAGGGGCTGTTTGCTACAGGACAGCCCCTTTGTTACCGTCCGCAGAACACCTGCAAACGGTAACTATGAGGAAGGACAGGCTTAAAACAGGTTATGAATAATATTGATAAACTCGTGGATTTGGAAAAGAAAATCCAGTATAAATTTCAGGATTTCGGACTGCTGGAGATGGCGATGCGCCATTCTTCCTACGCAAATGAGCACCATATGGAGCGCCTGGAGTGCAACGAGCGTCTGGAGTTCTTAGGAGATGCCGTGCTGGAAGTTGTATCCAGCGAATTTTTATACAAGACATTCCCGCGTCTCCCGGAGGGCGATGAGATGACGAAAAAACGCGCCAGCCTCGTCTGTGAACCGGCACTGGCATTCTGTGCCCGTGAGATTGACCTTGGCAGCTTTCTGCTCCTTGGAAAGGGCGAGGAGGCAACCGGCGGCCGTCACCGCGATTCCATCGTTTCGGATGCCATGGAGGCAACGATCGGTGCGATTTTCCTGGACGGCGGCTTTGAACCGGCAAAAACGTTCGTTCTGAACTATATCTTAAACGATATCGAACACAAACAGCTTTTCTACGACAGCAAAACGATTCTGCAGGAGCTGATCCAGGGTGAGACGGATGAAGAGATTGTTTACACCATCTTAAAAAGAAGAGGGACCGGATCACGACAAGAGCTTCTGGGCACAGGTCAGCGTCGGAAAGAAAGCGCTCGGTACCGGAAAGGGCAGAACGAAAAAAAAGCGGCAGAACAGGCAGCGGCATACGATGCAATTCTTGCCAGAAAAAAGCGTAGGTGAATTATGTATCTCAAATCCATTGAAATGCAGGGATTTAAGTCGTTTGCCAACAAAACCATTCTGCAGGTCCACAACGGAATTACCGGTATTGTAGGGCCGAACGGAAGTGGCAAAGCAATGTTGCCGACGCGGTGCGCTGGGTGCTCGGTGAGCAGCGTGCAAAGCAGCTGCGCGGCGGAAATATGCAGGATGTTATTTTCTCCGGAACCGAGACGAGAAAGCCGCTCGGCTACGCGTCGGTTGCAATTACACTCGACAATTCCGACCACAAGCTGAATGTCGATTTCGAGGAAGTCACGGTGACGAGACGGCTCTACCGATCCGGTGAGAGTGAGTATCTGATGAACGGCGCATCGTGCCGGTTAAAGGACATCAACGGAGCTGTTTTATGATACCGGTATCGGTAAGGAGGGTTATTCTATTATCGGACAGGGCCAGATCGACAAGATCTTAAGCGGTAAGCCCGAGGATCGTCGGGAGCTGTTTGACGAGGCGGCCGGTATTGTAAAATTCAAGAGAAGGAAGGCTGTGACCGAAAAGAAGCTGGCGGAAGAGCAGCAGAATCTGGTGCGCGTCAACGACATTCTCTCGGAACTGACAAGGCAGTTAGAGCCGCTGGAACGCCAGTCTGAGACGGCAAAGATTTATTTAAAGAAGAAAGAGGAATTAAAGCTCCTCGATATCAATATGTTTCTGCTCGAGATGGAGCGCATCCGGAACGATCTCGCGAAAGTAGAAGACCGGTACCGGATTACAGAAGAGCAGTTAAAGAGCACGAAAGAGGCTTTTGAGCATACGAAACAGGAGTATGAAAAGCTGGAACAGGAGCAGGAAAAACTGGACCAGACGATTCTTTCTGCGCGCGATCAGGCGGGGGAGAATGCACTGAAACGTCAGCAGCTCGAAAACCAGATCGAGGTGTTGAACGAGCAGATTCATGCATCGGAGAGGAACAGCGACACATTAAAGAGAGAACGTCTGGAGGCGATCCGCGCGGAGAGCCGCACAAAGACGGCAGAAAAAAAATACATATCAGGCAGAAAAGGACGGACTTCATGAAGCACTTCTTGCGTCAGAGACGGAAAAGAGTGAGAAAAGAGGCCGCTCTCTCGGAATGCCAGGAGCAGATCCAGGCAGTCGAGCTGCAGAGTGAACAGGATAAGAGCGAAGTCATCGGCCTTCTGAACCAGCGGGGTTCCACGAAGGGAAAAAATGCAGCGCTACGATGCGATGCTCGAGCAGATCGGCATCCGAAAGGCAGAATTAAGCCAGAGGGTGCTGCATTTAAAGACGAGTGAGTCCGAACAGAACGGGCAGATGGAAGAACTGCAGAACGCGTTTGAAGCGCTCGAAGAGACGGTAAGCAGCCTGAAACAGCAGTACCAGGAGGCAGATCAGAAGATTACCGCGCTGACGGCGGATCTCTCGAACCAGACGAAAGAGATGGAAGCCGGCCAGACCAATTACCACAGAGAAGCGTCAAGGCTCGAATCCTTAAAGAACATCACCGAGCGGTACGACGGCTATGGAAACAGTATTCGGAAGGTCATGGAGCAGAAAGACCGGAATCCCGGCATCCACGGCGTTGTGGCGGATCTTCTGCAGGCGGAGAAAAAGTACGAGACGGCGATTGAGACAGCGCTTGGCGGCAGCATTCAGAATATTGTCACCGACAATGAGGCCACGGCGAAATACCTGATTGAATACCTGAAACAGGGGTCATTTCGGCCGTGCGACGTTCCTTCCGCTCACCAGTATGCGCGGGGAAAAAACGCAGGTGAATGAGGATGCGGCAAGAGAAACCGGTGTGCTCGGTGTGGCAAATGCACTTGTTTCGTACGATCCGGTGTATGAGGGTCTTGTGGCACAGCTGCTTGGAAGAACGCTGGTGGTCGACACGATCGACCATGCCATTGTGATCCAGCGGAAATACCGTCAGACGCTCCGCATGGTAACCCTCGAGGGCGAGCTCTTGAGCCCGGGCGGTTCCATGACAGGAGGTTCGTTCCGGAACAACAGCAACCTGCTCGGAAGACGGCGTGAGATTGAGGAACTCGAAAAAGAGCGTACAGGGTCTTGCGAAGGAACTGCGGGAAATCCAGCAGGAACTTGAAGAGAAGAAAAATAAGCGGAATGAAATCCGCGATCTCCGCACCGAGCTGAATGAAAAACTGCAGCGGCAGTACATCGAGCAGAATACGGTGCGCCTGAATCTGGAAAAAGCGCGCGAGAAAAAGACGGAAATCCGTCTGGATTTTGAAGCGCTTCAGAAGGAGAGTCTCGAGATTGAAAATCAGATCGCCGAGATTGAGCGGAACCGGAAAGTCATCGGTCAGGAAATGCAGGAATCGGTGGAGCGGGAAAGCACGCTGCAGGAGAATATCCAGAAGGCACAGGAGGCGCTTACAGGGCTTCGCCGCCGGGAAGCAGAATATACGAAGGATCTTGAAGAAATCCGGTTAAATTACGCAAATCTGTCCCAGAAGGATGGATTCCTTGCCCAGAACATCCGCCGTCTTGAGGAAGAGACGGGAAAACTGGAAGCGGAAAGCCGCACCATGCTGGAAAAAGCAGCGGCGGAGGAAAAAGACGATGTCAAAAGGAAACAGCAGGACATCGTGGAGATCCAGAAGACGATTGCAGCAGCAGTGCAGGCAAAAAAGAAGAGGAAGACCGCCGGATTGTGGAACTGCAGGAGAAAAAAGAAGCATTAAGCGCAGATCACAAAGAATTTTTTCGAAAGCGGGATCAGCTCTCCGACCAGATTTCCCTGATGGACAAAGAGTGCTTCCGTCTGAACAGCCAGAAAGAAAAGCTGGAGGAGACAAAAGAGGCACAGACCTCGTATCTCTGGGAAGAGTACGAAGTGACACCGGGCCACGCAAGAGAGTTCCAGATGGAGGAAATTCCGGAGCGCAGTGAATTAAAGCGGCGTGTGCTGGAAGTAAAAGATGCGATCCGGAAACTTGGCTCTGTCAATGTGAATGCGATTGAGGAGTACAAAGAGATTTCGGAGCGCCACGCATTTCTTGATGCACAGCACACCGATCTTGTCAAAGCGGCGGAGACACTGCAGGGCATCATCGATGAGCTGGATGCCGGTATGCGCAAGCAGTTCACGGAAAAATTCGAGGAGATCAGGAAAGAGTTTGACCGCGTGTTCCGCCAGTTGTTCGGCGGCGGAAAGGGAACGCTGGAGCTCGAGGAGGACACGGATGTACTCGAGGCAGGTATCCGCATCATTTCCCAGCCGCCGGGAAAGAAACTTCAGAACATGATGCAGATGTCCGGCGGTGAAAAGGCACTGACGGCGATTGCGCTGCTTTTTGCAATCCAGAACTTAAAGCCGTCCCCGTTCTGTCTACTTGACGAGATCGAGGCGGCGCTCGACGATTCCAACGTAACGCGTTTTGCGCAGTATCTGCATAAGCTGACAAAAATACCCAGTTCATCGTCATCACCCACAGGCGCGGTACGATGACGGCGGCAGACCGTCTGTATGGTATTACCATGCAGGAAAAGGGTGTTTCTACCCTTGTTTCTGTCGATTTGATCGAGGGAGAACTGGACAAATAGAAACGAATAAGATACAATACGAAAGAAGTAAGATAGAAAAAGATAAAGGGAGGCGAACGGTATGGCGGAGGAGAAAGTAGGCTTTTTTCAAACGTCTTGTCAACGGTCTGACGAAGACCCGAGACAGCATTGTAGCTGGAATTGATTCTATTTTCAGCGGCTATTCCAATATTGATGACGATTTCTATGAAGAGATCGAAGAGATTCTCATTATGGGTGATATCGGCATCAATACAACGACCAAAATTATTGACCACTTAAAAGAGCGGGTGGCAGAAGAGCACATTACCGATCCGGCAGAGTGCAAACAGCTTCTGATCGACAGTATCAAAGACAGATGGATGTCGGAGAGACGGCCTATCGTTTTGAAAACGAGAAATCTGTGGTGCTGGTGATCGGTGTCAACGGTGTTGGAAAGACGACATCCGTTGGAAAGCTTGCCGGCCTTCTGAAAGATCAGGGCAAAAAGGTTGTTCTTGCGGCAGCAGATACGTTCCGTGCAGCGGCAGGCGAACAGCTCACCGAGTGGGCGCACCGTGCCGGCGTGGACATCATCGGCGGACAGAATGGAGCAGATCCGGCGTCGATCGTATACGATGCAGTCGCAGCGGCAAAAAAGCCAGAAATGCGGATGTGCTGATCTGTGATACGGCAGGAAGACTTCACAACAAGAAGAATCTGATGGAAGAGCTCCACAAGATTTACCGGATTCTGGAAAAAGAGTACCCAGAGGCATACCTGGAAACGCTGGTGGTGCTGGACGGTACCACGGGCCAGAATGCGCTGCAGCAGGCAAGAGAGTTTGCAGATGTGGCAGATATCACCGGAATCATCCTTACAAAAATGGATGGAACAGCAAAAGGTGGCATCGCCGTAGCCATCCAGTCCGAGCTGGATATTCCGGTAAAATATATCGGCGTGGGCGAGAGCATCCACGATCTACAGAAATTTGATGCAGACCAGTTTGTAAATGCACTGTTCCATACATCCGAAGAGAATGCTTAAAAAGACAACAAGGAGAAAAGACTATGGCAGAAGAAATGCTGACACTCCCGAAATTTGAGGAAGCGTCTGAAATCGTAAAAAAAGTAACACAGGAGACCAAACTGGTTTACAGCAAATATTTCAGCGAGCAGACGGGAAAAAAGTCTACTTAAAACCGGAAAATATGCAGCTGACCGGCGCCTATAAGCTGCGCGGTGCCTATTACAAAATCAGCACCTTAAGTGAAGAGGAGCGCGCAAAAAGGACTCATTACCGCTTCTGCCGGAAACCATGCACAGGGCGTTGCTTATGCGGCAAAATGCTACGGTGCAAAGGCTGTTATCGTAATGCCGACTACAACACCGCTCATCAAAGTAGAGCGTACCCAGAGCTACGGCGCTGAGGTTGTTCTGTACGGAGATGTGTACGATGAGGCATGTGCAAAAGCATACGAGCTTGCAGCAGAGCATGGCTATACCTTTATTCATCCGTTCGATGATCTGACCGTTGCAACCGGCCAGGGAACCATCGCTATGGAAGTAATTCAGGAGCTTCCGCTCGTAGATTATATCCTTGTTCCGATCGGAGGAGGCGGACTGGCTACCGGTGTTTCCACACTGGCAAAACTGCTGAAACCAAACATCAAAGTCATCGGTGTTGAGCCGTCCGGAGCAGCCTGTATGAAGGCTTCTTTTGAAAAAGGCGAGGTAACGACCGTATCTCCTGTCAGCACAATTGCAGACGGTACTGCAGTACAGACACCGGGATCCAAGATTTTCCCGTATGTAAGACAGAACCTGGACGAGATCATTACTGTGGATGATGATGAGCTGGTCGTATCTTTCCTTGATATGGTAGAAAACCATAAGATGGTGGTAGAGAACTCCGGTCTTCTGACCGTTGCGGCTTTAAAGCATCTGGATGTCAAGGGCAAAAAGATTGTTTCGATCTTAAGCGGCGGAAATATGGACGTGATCACCATGGCTTCTATCGTCCAGCACGGACTGATCCAGAGAGATCGTGTCTTTACCGTATCTGTTTTACTTCCTGATAAACCAGGCGAGCTGGTACGCGTTTCCCAGGTGATTGCAAACGAGAACGGAAATGTCATCAAGCTGGAGCACAATCAGTTCGTTTCGACGAACAGAAGCGCGGCTGTAGAGCTCCGCATTACATTGGAGGCATTCGGCACCGATCACAAGAACCGTATTGTCAAAGCACTGGAAGAGGCTGGCTATACACCGAAGATTGTAAGACCGAACCTGTAAAAACAGAAATTGCAGAGAAAATTCTGAAAAAAAGAAAAATAAGAAATCAGAGGGATCCGGAAAGGAATTTCCTCTGATTTTTTTTGAAACAGGAAAAAACCCTTGCATGCACAAGGGTTTTCATTCTGCGGGAGATGGGACTTGAACCCACACGATCGCAATGACCACCAGATCCTTAGTCTGGCCTGTCTGCCAATTCCAGCACTTCCGCATGTTATGTAGTTTTTTAAATTTCATGCGGGAGATGGGACTTGAACCCACACGATCGCAATGACCACCAGATCCTTAGTCTAGCCTGTCTGCCAATTCCAGCACTCCCGCATGCTCTTTTAAGTTTTTGTCATCTCGCTGACGACAAGATGTATTATAGCACCAGAATTGTGAGACGTCAACACTTTTTTTTTTGAAAAAATTTGAAAAATTTGAAAAATAAAAAGGAAATCGGAATCGGGCACCGAATATAGGAAATAGGAGGACAATGAAAAGAACTGTTACAGGCATATTACCGGGAAAGAGGTGGTCTTCGTTTGAACTTGAGAGAATCGTTTGAAGAACGGGAATTTCAGGAGTTGAGTCCTTATGCGGCGCACAGCCGGAATTCCAGAGGAAGGGACCGATATGAACCGGAGTGTGACATCCGCACCGTTTACCAGAGAGACCGGGACCGGATTCTCCATTCCAAAGCCTTTCGCAGGATGAAAGACAAAACACAGGTGTTTCTTGCTGCGCAGGGCGATCATTACCGGACCCGCCTGACGCACACACTCGAGGTGTCCCAGATTGCCCGCACGATTGCGCGGGCGCTGAATCTGAATGAGGATCTGACCGAAGCCATTGCGCTCGGCCACGATCTCGGCCACACGCCGTTCGGCCATTCCGGGGAAGCGGCGCTCAATGCGGTGCATCCCGGGGGCTTCCGCCACGCGGAACAGAGCGTTCGTGTCGTGCAGGTTCTGGAAAAGGAAGGACAGGGCCTGAACCTGACCTGGGAAGTGCGGGATGGAATTCTGAACCACCGCACGGCGGGAAAACCGTCGACCCTGGAGGGACAGGTTGTGCGTCTCTGCGACAAGATCGCCTACATCCACCACGATATGGACGATGCCATCCGTGCCGGCATTTTAAGCGAGGATGACATCCCGATTACGATCCGCGGTATTCTTGGCGATACGTGCCGCGAGCGGCTCAATACGCTGATTCACGATATTGTGGAGCAGAGCCGCGGAACGGAGTATGTGCGCCAGTCGGCGGAGATTGCCGAGGGCATGCGCATGCTGCGGGAGTTGATGTTCGCGAACGTCTACCGCAACCCGGAGGCGAAAAAAAAAGAGGAGGAGAAGGCAAAGAAGATGCGGATTTCCCTCTACACCTACTACCAGGAGCATCCGGAGCAGATGTCCCGCGAGTACCGGAATCTGATCGGGTGCGGCGAGGACAAGACACAGGTGGTATGCGACTACATTGCCGGTATGACCGATCAGTATTCCATGCACAAATACGAGGAGCTGTTCGTGCCGAAAGCCTGGGCGGTTTATTAGATACAGGGAGGAAAAATGCGATATTCCGATGATTTAGTGGAAGAAATTCGTATGAAAAAATGACATCGTAGATGTGATATCCGGCTACGTAAAGCTGACAAGAAGAGGAAGTCTTACTTCGGGCTCTGCCCGTTCCACAATGAGAAGTCCCCTTCCTTTTCCGTCAGCCCAGGAAAGCAGATGTATTACTGCTTCGGATGCGGAGCCGGAGGAAATGTTTTCACATTTTTGATGGAATACGAAAAAACTTTACGTTTGTGGAAGCCTTGAAATTTCTGGCCGACCGGGCCGGGGTGGAGCTTCCGCAGATGGAGTATTCGAAAAGAAGCAAAGGAGCAGGCGGATTTAAAGAACACGCTGCTGGAAATCAACAAACAGGCGGCGAAATTCTATTATTACCAGCTCCACACCGAACGCGGAAAGCAGGGCTACGATTACCTAAAGGGGCGCGGTCTTTCGGATGATACAATCCGGAAATTCGGCCTTGGCTACTCAGATAAGTACGGAAGCCTGCTGTACCGCTTTTTAAAAGAAAAAGGGTATGACGATGAAATCCTTCGCCAGTCGGGATTGTTTTTGGCGGACGAAGTGCACGGTATGCAGGATAAGTTCTGGAACCGTGTCATTTACCCGATCATGGATGCCAACAGCCGTGTCATCGGCTTCGGAGGCCGTGTGATGGGGGATGGAAAGCCGAAGTACCTGAACTCACCGGAGACCATGATTTTCGATAAGAGCCGCAATCTCTACGGGCTGCATCTGGCGCGCTCTTCACGGAGAAAAAATCTGATTATCTGCGAGGGGCTATATGGATGTAATTTCCATGCACCAGGCAGGATTCAATAACGCGGTAGCTTCTCTTGGAACAGCACTCACATCGCTGCAGGCGGGGCTGATGAAGCGGTACACCGACGAGGTCCTTGTAATCTACGACAGCGATGAGGCGGGTGTCAAAGCAGCACTCCGCGCGATTCCGATGCTGAAGGGTGTCGGTCTTACAACGCGTGTCGTCAATTTGAGACCGTATAAGGACCCGGATGAGTTTATCCAGCACGAGGGCTGCGAAGCGTTCGAAAAACGTCTGGAAGAGGCGGAGAACAGCGTTCTGTACGAGATCCGCATGAAGGAGCGCGATTTCGATCTTGCCGATCCGCAGGGCAAATCCGATTTTCTTCATGAAGCGGTGCGCCGTCTCGTTGCGATTGAGGATGAGATCGAGCGGAACAGCTATCTTGAGGCTGTGGCGGGAAAGTACGGCATTGCCGTCGAGGTACTGCGCAAGCAGGTCGGCCAGATGGCACTCTCGGGAGCCGGAAGGACGGAGAGCGTAAAGCCGCGGAATACAGCCTCAAACAAAAAAGAAAAAGAGGGCGGCGTCGAAAAAGCACAGAAGCTGATGCTGACGTGGATGACCTCTTATCCGGCGCTCATTGGAAAGCTGGAAAAATATATTACGCCGGAGGATTTTACCACCCCTCTCTACCACCAGATTGCAGAGATGATTGTGCTGCAGTACCACGAGGGCGGCGTAAATCCGGCAAAGCTTTTGAATCAGTTTGTTGATTCCGAGGAGCAGAAAGAAGTTGCAGGCCTTTTTAATGCCAGAATCCCGCTGGAGACAGAGGAGGAAAAAACGGCGCGCGCTGCATGATGTGATCTGCAATATGAAAGAAAACAGCATTGCGTATCAGTCGGCACATATGAATGTGACCGATATGGCGGCGCTGCAGAAATTGATGGCAGATAAAAAAGCCTGGAGCGGTGGAAAGCAGGGGAACTTCCGGAATTCACTTTTTAAGCAAAACTGGATACCAAAGAAAAACCCTGGAATCTTCTGTTCTGCGTGTTTAATTTCGCAGGGCAGGGACAGAATATATACAAGCTATGGAAGGATGGACAGTCAATGGAGTTCGATAAAGCAAAATTTATGGAAAAATTAAAAGAGCTGGTAGCATACGGCAAGAAGAAAAAGAGCGTCCTGGAATATCAGGAAATCAACGACTTTTTCCGCGATATGCCTGGACGCGGAGCAGATGGAGAAGGTATTTGAATACCTGGAGGCAAGCGGTATCGACGTACTGCGTCTCTCAGATATGACCGAGGATCCAAATGCGGCAGACCGTGATCTTCTCCTTCTGGACGACGATGACATCGATCTTTCTGAAGAAGAAGAGATCGATATGGAGAACATCGACCTTTCCGTTCCGGCTGGCGTCAGCATTGAGGATCCGGTCCGCATGTACTTAAAAGAGATCGGTAAAGTGCCGCTTCTTTCTGCAGAGGAAGAGATTAAGCTGGCACAGAGAATGGAAGAGGGAGATGAGGAAGCAAAAAAACGTCTGGCAGAGGCGAACCTTCGTCTGGTAGTCAGCATAGCAAAACGCTATGTAGGCCGCGGCATGCTGTTCCTGGATCTGATTCAGGAAGGTAACTTGGGTCTTATTAAAGCAGTGGAAAAATTCGACTACCGCAAAAGGATACAAATTCTCTACGTATGCAACGTGGTGGATCCGCCAGGCGATCACAAGAGCGATTGCAGACCAGGCGAGAACTATCCGTATCCCTGTTCATATGGTAGAGACCATCAACAAGCTGATCCGCGTTTCCCGTCAGTTACTGCAGGAGTTAGGCCGCGAACCTACTCCGGAAGAGATCGCAGAGGAGATGCACATGTCTGTAGGGCGTGTGCGTGAGATCCTGAAAATCTCCCAGGAACCGGTTTCCCTCGAGACACCAATCGGTGAGGAAGAGGACAGCCACCTCGGCGACTTCATCCAGGACGACAATGTGCCGGTACCGGCAGACGCGGCAGCATTCACTATGCTGAAAGAGCAGCTCGAGGATGTGTTAAGCACGCTGACTGACCGTGAGCAGAAGGTTCTGCGTCTCCGTTTCGGACTCGATGATGGCCGTGCGAGAACCCTCGAAGAGGTTGGTAAAGAGTTTAATGTTACAAGAGAGCGTATCCGTCAGATCGAGGCGAAAGCGCTTCCGTAAACTGCGCCATCCGAGCCGTTCCAGAAAACTCAAAAGATTATCTGGACTAAGTTTTCGGTCAGGAGAAAACGACATGCAGTTATCAAAAAGACTTTCCGCGGTAGCGGAGTTTGTCACCCCGGGCGGCTGCCTGGTCGATGTGGGAACAGATCATGGCTATGTGCCGATTGCGCTGCTTGAACAGAAGAAGATTTCCTCCGCAATCGCCATGGATGTGAACCGCGGACCGCTAGAGCGGGCCAGGGAGCATATTGCGCAGTACCAGATGGGGGACTACATAGAAACAAGACTTTCCGACGGACTCCATGCCCTGCGTGCGGGAGAGGGTGATTCTCTTCTCATCGCGGGCATGGGCGGCGGGCTTACCATAAGAATTTTAAGCGAAGGGTGAGCCGCTGCTGTCCGGCTTTGGTGAGCTGATTCTGGAGCCGCAGTCAGATATCGACCGCGTGCGCGCATGGCTGCTGGAGCACGGATTTTACCTTGCACAGGAGAATTTCGTGGAGGAGGATGGAAAATATTATCCGATTCTGCGGGCAGTGCCAGGGGGAAAAGGAAGATCTGAAGGCGGAGGAGCTTTTCTATGGACCACGCCTTCTGGAAAACCAGAATCCGGTGCTGAGGGAATACCTTCTGAAACAGCAGGACCAGAACCAGACGCTGATCCGCCAGCTTTCTCTGGATCACGCCAGTGAAAAGGCAGCACAGCGCCTTTGGGAATTAAAAGAAAAAGAGGCAGTACTGGAATCTGCGCTTGCGCGTTTCCATACGATGTAACGACAGCGTTTGCACAAGAGGGGCGTGTCTGAAAATTTTCAGCAGTTGTATAATTTTCGGGCGCGCCTTTTTTGTCACTTCTGAATTTTCAGAAAGTTTTGCAAAAGGAGGAATTACAATTGATTCAGGTAACAATTGATGGAAAAGGATACGAATATCCGGAAAATTGCTCTTATTATGAGATTGCAAAAGGATTTTGAAAAAACAATGGACGCGCCGATTGTCCTTGGTGAAAGGTGGACGGACGGCTGCGGGAGCTGCACAAACAGCTGAAAAAAACTGTGAACTGGAATTTGTGACGACGAAGGATGAGATCGGACATAAAACGTATCAGAGGAGTCTTTCTCTTTTTCTGCTGGTCAAAGCGGTATATCATGTGGGCGGCTACGATAAGATCCGTCATGTGATGCTGCATTTTTCGGCGGGTTCGGGCTTTTTCTACACAGGTGGACGGCGACATCACGCTGAATCAGGCGTTTTCGACAAGGTGAAAAGCGTATATGCATGAACAGGTCGAAAAGGCAGTGCCGATCTACAAGCGGAGTGTCGATACGCACGAAGCGAGAGAGCGGTTCCGGCTGCACGGCATGACGGATAAGGACCGCCTGTTTCGCTACCGCCGGGTTTCCCGGGTGAATCTGTACAGTCTCGGGGATTTTGAAGATTATTACTATGGATTTATGACGTACGATACGAGCTACCTGAAGTATTTTGGTCTCTATTTATACGACGACGGCTTTATGCTGCAGATGCCGGAGAAAAAGGCGCCGGAGACGGTGCCGGCGGCGAATCTCTCCCGAAGGTATTCCAGGTACAGCGGGAATCGGAGCGCTGGGGCGAGCAGATGGGAATTTCGACGGTTGCGGATCTGAATGAACGCATCACGAAAGGGAAATATTCAGCAGATGATGCTGATTGCGGAGGCGCTGCAGGAGCAGAAGATTGCGAAGATTGCGGAGCAGATTGCGGAAAGAAACAGGTTAAATTTGTGCTGATCGCGGGGCCGTCCTCCTCCGGCAAGACGACGTTCTGCAACCGGCTTTCGATCCAACTCTCGGCGCATGGGCTGACGCCGCATCCGATCAGCCTTGATAATTACTATGTGAACCGGGAAGATACGCCGCGGGATGAAAACGGCGACTATGATTTTGAATGCCTGGAAGCACTGGATATCGAGCTTTTGAACCGGGATATGACAGCACTTTTGAACGGAGAGCGTGTGGAACTGCCGTATTTTAATTTTAAGACGGGCAAGCGCGAGTACAAGGGGAATTTTATTCAGATGAAGGAGACCGATGTGCTGGTGCTGGAGGGGATTCACGGGCTGAATGAGAAACTGACGTGGTCGCTTCCGGCGGAGAGCAAGTTCCGGATTTATATCAGTGCGCTGACGCAGATTAATGTGGATGAGCACAACCGGATTCCGACGACGGACGGACGTCTGATCCGGCGGATGGTGCGCGACAGCCGGACGCGGGCAACGTCGGCGAAGGAGACGATTGCGATGTGGCCGTCGGTGCGCCGCGGCGAGGATCCGGAATATTTTTCCGAACCAGGAGAAGGCGGATGTGATGTTTAATTCGGCGCTGGTGTATGAGCTTGCGGTATTGAAGCTCTATGCGGAGCCGCTGCTGTTCCAGATTGAGGAGGGGAGCCGGAGTACCAGGAGGCAAAGCGGCTGCTGAAGTTTTTGGATTATTTTGTCAGGGGTGCCGATTGAGGATATTCCGAAGAATTCGATTCTCAGGAGTTTGTGGGGGAAGCTGTTTTGATGTGTGAAAGGCTGTTTTTGTATGGCTTTGTGTTTCTCAAGTTTGGGGATGGACAATATAGAAGTTTTGTGGTATGATTATTTAACTGTCTGATGTTCCGTTTTATGACGAAGTAAGATATGTAATCGCGGCTGGCAGGACCGAAAGGGGCCAGGTGAGGAAAGTCCGGGCTTCGCAGGGCAGGATGCCGGATAACGTCCGGCGGAGGCGACTCCAGGGATAGTGCAACAGAGAGATACCGCCAGGTTTTTCTTCTGGTAAGGGTGGAAAGGCGGGGTAAGAGCCCACCGATTCTCTGGTAACAGAGAATGCCATGTAAACCTCACCCGAAGCAAGACCGAATAGAAAACGTATATGGCTGCCCGTCATGTTTTCAGGTGGGTCGCTGAAGGGGACTGGCGACAGTTCCATTGGATAGATGATTACACACGACATAACCCGGCTTATCGTTTTGCTTTGTATTAGACGGAATTCCCCGTCCGTACCTTTCAGTGCGGGAGGGAGCTGCGACGGGGATCATCCGTGGACATCCAAAAAATAAGTACGCCGGGAACGGACACGAGTGGATTGTGTTCGTTCCCGGCGTACTTATTTTATCCGGCCATCTGCCTCAAGTCGCAATCCGCCGTTCGCATTCCCGCGGATCGCTGCACGTGGTGTGAAAAAAAGGCATGTCATGAAATTTTGAAAAAAAAAATAAAGGAGATAGATGAGGATGAGAGTTGATTTTGGCTTCAGGGGTCACCGAGGAGGAGAGAGTTGATGGAGATGTTGGGGGTTCGTGTGAGGTTCAGGCGTCAGGGGGCGGAAGAGGTTGTGAGCTCTGCGGAACCGGAAAAGGTCGTGGAGGAGCTTTCGAGGTTGAAGTGTCTGGATGTTGGCGGAGGTCACCGAAGGGGATGCCGTCGTGATCGGGGCGGATACGGTTGTGGCTTTTGAGGGGGAGATTCTGGGAAAGCCGAAGGGGATAGAACATGCAAGAAGATGATGAAACAGTTGCAGGGAAGGGTGCATCAGGTGTATACTGGGGTTACGATTGCGGTAACAGAGGGGGACGCAAAGCGGGTGGTATCGTTCTGTGACTGTACGGATGTAGAGTTTTATGCGATGACAGAGGAGGAGATAAACGGGTATCTTGCTCTTGAGAAGAGGGGGAGGCTCCTGTGTGGTCGGATAAGGCTGGAGGATACGGAATTCAGACGGTGTTTGGGACAAAGTTTGTGAAAGGAATCCAGGGGGACTATTATAATGTGATGGGACTTCCGGCGTCCCGGGTTTATCATGAGTTGAAAAATCTGGGCGTTCTGGAATAGAAGGAGGTAAGAGAAGATGAAAAAGTTTTCGGAAATTGAATACGTAAGGCCGGACATGGAGGCAGAGCAGGGAAAAATAAGAGCGTATACGAAGGCGCTCAAAGAGGCAAAATCATATGAGGAGCTGCGCGGGCTTTTTATGGAAGAGAAAGAGCGTGAGGACATCTGGGCAACGATGGCGGAAGTGGCGCAGGTAAGATATACGGTGGATACCAGGGATTCCTTTTATGAAGGAGAGGTTCAGTTCTGGAATGAAACGATTCCGATGATGCATCTGCTGATACAAAAGCGGAAAAGGTAATTTTGGAGTCTCCGTTTATCAAACAGTTTGCAGAAGAGTTTGGGGAATTCTTTGTGAAAAATATGGAAGTCGGCCAAAAATTAGCGGACGACTGTATTGTGGAGGATCTGATCGAAGAGGCGAAACCTGACGCAGCAGTACAGTAAAATTACAGGCGAATGCTTCGACAAAATTCCAGGGCAGAAACGTGTAATTTTTACGGACTGCTGAAAGCAATGCAGAGTACGGACCGTGAAATGCGGAAAGAGGCGATGACGGCGTGGGGAGATCTGTATGAGGAGATTTCCGGCGAGCTGGATGCGCTGTATGACAAGATGGTTCCGCTGCGCGATAAAATTGCGAAGAAGCTGGGATTTTCTTCTTATATTGAGTTTATTTATCTCAGCTATGGAAGATACGATTACACGGCGGAGGATGTTGCGGTTCCGTGCGCAGGTGAAGGAAAAATTGTGCCGCTCTGCCTGGAACTTAGGAAGGAGCAGGAGAAACGGCTCGGCGTGGACAAGGCTGCATTATTACGATGAGGAGCTGATTTTCCCGGAAGGAAATACGCGGTGCCGGAGGGAACGACGGCGGAAATGGTTGCGAAGGCGCAGAAGATGTACCATGAACTGTCGAAGGAGACAGGAGAGTTCTTTGATTTTATGGTGGAGCATGAGCTGTTTGATCTGGAGACGAAGCCGGGAAAACAGACAGGTGGTTATTGTACGTTTTGAATACGTTCAAGGCGCCGTTCATCTTCTCCAATTTTAATGGTACGAGCGCGGACGTTGATGTTCTGACTCACGAAGCAGGCCATGCGTTCGAGGCATACACGGCGGCGAAACAGATTCCGTTTATGGACATGGTTTTCCCGACGAGTGAGGTGGCGGAAATCCATTCGATGTCGATGGAACATTTTACATATCCGTGGATGGAAGCATTCTTTGGAAAGAAAGCAGATGATTACCGCTATGCGCATCTGATGAATGCGATTGAAGTGATTCCGTACATGGTATGCGTGGATGAATTTCAGCATAAAGTATTTGAAAATATCGGCATGACAGCGAAGGAGCGCCGTGAGGTATGGCATCAGTTAGAGCAAACCTATATGCCTTGGAGAAATTATGATGGCCACAAGTTCCTCGAGGAGGGCGGTTTCTGGATGCAGAAGCAGCATCTCTTTGTGAATCGGTTCTATTATATTGATTATGCGCTGGCGCAGATCTGTGCGTTCCAGTTCTTTGAGAGATCGAAAAAAGAACCGGAACAGGCGTGGGCGATTATTACCGTCTCTGCCAGGCAGGCGGAAGCAGGGGATACTTTGAATTGCTGGAAATGGCCGGCCTGAAAAATCCGTTTGCGGATGGTACAGTGGAAGAAGTCGTTGGGGACTGAAGCCCGTATTTAAAACGAAAAGTAAAGTATACGATCCGTCCGGTAAAAGAGGAAGATCTGAAAAAAGGTAGCCGAGGTGGAGGCGCTATGTTTCCCGGCTGCCGAGGCGGCAGGTTATGAAGACTTCATGGAGCGGTACAAAACCTGCAAAAACAGCTTTTTTTGTAGCGGAAACTGAAGATGGCGAAATCGCAGGCTTCTGCAATGGCTGCTGTGCGGATACCGATTATCTGGCGGATGCACTCTACCATGACGCCACGCTGCACAACCCGGACGGCGATTATCAGATGATTTTCGGACTGGACGTCAATCCGAAGTTCCAGAAACAGGGCATTGGAGAAGCACTGATGCGTCATATGGTAAAAAGCGCAGGAGAGCGTGACAAAAAGCCGTTGTTCTTACGTGCAAGGATCATATGATTCCATTCTACAAAAGGATCGGATACGAATATATTGAACTTTCCGATTCAACATAAGATGATGTACCGTTTCTAAAAAAAAATATGGAAAAAAAAGGGCAGAACAGGGAAATACGAAATTTCTCTTCCGTTCTGCCTTTTTTTCAAAACAGGGCCCTTCGCCGAAGGCTGTTTTGACTCAGTAACGGATTAAATGATTTTTCTCAAATAGCAAAAAAAAAAAAAAAAAAGAGCAAAAAGTTGTTGACATCTAACGTACGTTAGCATATACTAACAATGAAATAGAGATGAAACTCATTATCATACACAGGAGGTAATTGACTATGCCTTTAACGATGGCAAATCCAGGCGAATGTTACACAATCAGAAAAGTTGGCGGAAAAGAAGAGACAAGAAGATTTCTTGAGAATCTCGGCTTCGTCGTTGGCGGAAACGTGACAGTCGTATCAGAAATCAACGGCAATCTTATTGTAAATGTAAAGGATTCCAGGGTGGCCGTTGGAAAAGATATGGCAGCCAAAATCCTGAGTTGATAGGAAAGAAGGAAAGAAGATGAAGACTTTAAAAGAGACTTCCGTAGGAGAAACCGTTAAAGTTGTAAAAAACTCAACGGTTCCGGTCCGGTCAAAAGAAGAATCATGGATATGGGAATCACCAAAGGGTGTTGACGTATTCGTGCGCAAAGTTGCTCCGCTCGGCGATCCGGTCGAAGTAACCGTCAGAGGATACGAATTATCCTTAAGAAAAGCAGATGCGGAAATGATAGAAGTAGAGTAAATTTTTTTTGTACCTGCTTGTTAGCGGATGCTAACAAAAAGCAAGCTGCAGCCAATATTGGTAAGGCTTGTGAAGTTATTAAAATCAGTAAAAATCAAAGAAAGAGGGGCATGGAAAAAATGTCAATGAAAATTGCACTTGCCGGAAACCCTAAACTGTGGCAAAACCACATTGTTCAATGCACTGACAGGCTCCAACCAGTTCGTAGGTAACTGGCCGGGTGTTACAGTCGAGAAGAAGGAAGGTAAACTGAAGGGACATAAGGATGTCACCATCATGGACCTGCCGGGTATCTATTCCTTATCTCCGTATACACTGGAGGAAGTGGTAGCCAGAAATTACCTGATTAACGAAAGACCAGATGCGATTCTGAATATCGTAGACGGTACTAATATCGAGCGTAACCTGTATCTGTCCACACAGATCATGGAGCTTGGTATTCCGGTTATCATGGCTGTCAATATGATGGACATCGTAGAAAAGAACGGTGACAAAATACATATCGACAAATTGGCGAAAAAGCTGGGCTGCGAAGTTGTAACAATCTCTGCTCTGAAAGGAACCGGAATCAAAGAAGCTGCTGATAAAGCAGTACAGATTGCACAGAAAAAAGGTGCTGCTGTACCGGTTCATGAGTTTGACAAGGATGTGGAGGCAGTCATCCGCACCGTTGAGAGCAAACTCGGAAGTGATATTGTAAATGAGCAGAAACGTTTCTTTGCAATCAAACTACTGGAAAAAGATGATAAGATCACCGAACAGATGAAATCCGTTCCGGATGTATCTGCACAGATCAAAGAGATGGAGGATAAAGTTTGATGACGATACCGAGAGTGTTATCACAAACGAGCGTTACGTTTATATTTCCAGCATCATCGGCGACTGTGTCACAAAGAACAAGAAAAACGCCATGACAACATCGGATAAGATCGACCGTGTAGTAACCAACCGCTGGCTGGCACTTCCGATCTTTGCGGTTGTTATGTGGATTGTTTATTACGTATCTGTTTCACAACAGTAGGTACTTTTGTAACGGACTGGACCAACGATGTACTCTTTGGAGAGATCATTCCGCCGGCCATTGAAAATCTGCTGAACGCGATCCACTGCGCTGACTGGCTGCAGGGTCTGATTCCTCGATGGTATCGTGGCCGGTGTTGGTGCCGTACTTGGTTTCGTACCGCAGATGCTGGTACTGTTCCTGTTTCTGGCATTTCTGGAGTCCTGCGGTTACATGGCACGTGTTGCCTTCATCATGGACCGAATCTTCCGCAAATTCGGACTTTCCGGAAAGTCCTTCATTCCGATGCTGATCGGAAGTGGCTGCGGTGTTCCTGGTATCATGGCTTCCCGTACCATCGAAAATGAACGTGACCGTCGTATGACCATCATGACAACAACCTTTGTACCTTGTGGAGCAAAACTTCCAATCATCGCCCTGATCGCAGGTGCGCTGTTTAATGGAGCTTCCTGGGTTGCACCAAGCGCTTACTTCGTTGGTATCGCAGCAATCATCTGCTCCGGTATTATCCTGAAAAAAAACAAAACTGTTCGCCGGTGATCCGGCTCCGTTTGTTATGGAATTGCCGGCTTACCACTGGCCGACGGTAAGCAACGTTCTCCGCAGCATGTGGGAGCGCGGCTGGTCCTTTATCAAGAAGCCGGAACCATCATCCTGTTTGCCACCATCGTTCTGTGGTTCCTGATGAACTTTTGGATGGGTTGACGGATCTTTTGGAATGCTGGAAGCCGAGCAGTTAAATGACAGTATCCTTGCTTCCATCGGAAGCGTTATCGCTCCTCTGTTTGCGCCTCTTGGATGGGGTGACTGGAAGATGGCAGTAGCAGCTGTTACCGGACTGATCGCAAAAGAGAATGTTGTTGGTACCTTTGGTGTTCTGTTTGGATTCGGCGAAGTTGCAGAGGACGGACAGGAAATCTGGGGACAGCTCGCAGGAAGCTTATCTACCGTAGCAGCTTATTCTTTCCTGGTATTCAACCTTCTGTGCGCACCGTGCTTCGCAGCAATGGGTGCAATCAAACGTGAGATGAACAATACCAAATGGTTCTTTGACTGCAATCGGATATCAGACACTGCTTGCTTATGTCGTATCCCTGTGCATCTATCAGATTGGTAATCTGTTCCTTGGCGGCAGCTTTGGAATCGGAACGGTAGTTGCTGTTCTGCTCGTCATCGGATTTTTATATCTGCTGTTCAGACCTTATAAACAAAGTACAACTCTGAACGTTTCCACAAAGAAAATGTTCAGCAAATAATTGTTCTGACAGACAGAACATGTATCTGATGAAGAGTCCGTATCCGGCATCCGCTGCAGGATGCGGACTCTTTTGAAAAGAAAGGAGTTGTTTCTATGGGAACTTTTATCACACTTGTAGTCGTTGCAGGTCTGGTAGGACTTGCAGTACGCAGTATTATTAAAGACAAAAAAGTGGCAAGGGAAGCTGTGGCGGTAACTGTGGGCAGTGCAAGGGACATTGCGACTGAGACAGCACAGGAATCATCATCAGGAGGTAGAACGTATGCCGCAGGAACAGACAAAGCATGAAGCCAGAAATTATCACAGAACACAGATGAAGCGAGAACTGATTATTCAGAAGCTCCGGGAACAGGGATGCAGAATAACCAGACAGAGACGGATTCTGCTCGATATTATCCTGGAAGAGGAGTGTTCCTGCTGCAAAGGAAATTTACTACAAAGCTCTGCAAAAGACAGCAGCATCGGGCCGGCTACTGTGTATCGCATGGTAAATACACTGGAGAGCATCGGTGCAATCAGCCGCAAAAATTTTTACAAGATTGCCTGTGGAGAAGAATGCTTTAAAGATCAGGGCTGTACCGTAGAACTGAAGCGATCATACCATCTGCCGCTTAAGCGGAGAGATGTGGATGGACGTGATGAAATCCGGACTGAAGGCAAAGGGCTATATTCAGAATCAGGATATTGAAAATGTGATTGTTTCAGCAATAGAAAGTTGAAAAAGCGGGAGAAACGGATGGAAAACATTCCGTTTTTTTTCTGCATTAATGAAAAATTCCAAGAAATTCCGTTTTGTCCCTGTTTTTTAATGAAAAAAATAAAAAAGGAAAAAAGAACTGTACGTATTGGATATTCTAACCGAGCAGGTGAGTGCTATACTGCTGCCTCCACATCAGGAGCGGGGGAAGATGTAAAATTGCTTAGTTTCACGCAAAAATTTATTTTCAAACAATAGGAGGAAATTTATTATGACTATGAAAGATTTAAAACATCCAGGACTTTTCGCAGCAGGAGTATTATTCGGAACAGCAGGTATCAAAGCACTGTCCAGCAAGGATGCGAAAAAAACTTTACACCAACTGCACCGCAGCTGTTCTTCGTGCAAAGAAAGTTGTTATGGATACCGTAACAACGATCCAGGAGAATGCGGAGGACATCTACGCTGATGCAAAACAGATCAACGAAGAGCGTGAAGCAGCAGAAGAGGCAGTAGAGGATGTAGCTGAAGAGACAGCAGAGGAAGCTGTTGAAAGCAGAAGCAGAAGGATACGGTTGAGGCATAAGCCTGCACAGCAACATCTGATTTACATGTTTGTCGTATTCATACGGAAAAAAATGGTTTTTCAAACATGCCCAGAAATAGGGAAAACGAAATGCCTGCAGAATTCTCTGCAGGTGTTTTTCTAGGAGGCATAAGATTTGAAATTTTATATTAAACACGAAAGCAGAGGCAGAATCCGAATCCATCTGGCACAGAAGCGCATGTCCTCCGTACAGGCAGAGACACTGCTGTACTATCTGCAGAATCAGAACCAGGTATCTTTCGCGAAGGTATATGACAGAACCGGCGATGCCGTGATCTGTTACGAGGGAGAACGAGCCGCTGTTCTTCGGATGATACAGCTCTTCCACTACGAGGAAGGTAGAGCTGCCGACCGGACTGGTGGAGAGCTCCGGCAGAGCGTTAAACAACGAATATCAGGAAAAACTGATCAGCAAAGTGATTTACCACTTTGGAAGAAAATGGTTCTTCCCCGGCACCGATCCGTGCCATCTATACTACGGTTGTTTCCGTAAAATATATCTGGAAAGGAATCCAGACACTGGCACAGGGAAAGATCGAAGTTCCGGTTCTTGATGCAACCGCAATCGGTGTTTCGATGCTCCGCGGCGACTATGGAACCGCAGGCTCTGTCATGTTCCTGCTCGGCGTAGGAGAGCTGCTTGAGGAATGGACGCATAAAAAATCCGTCGGAGATCTGGCACGCAGCATGTCGCTGAACGTCGGAAAGGTATGGCTGAAAAAAAGACGGCCAGGAAATTCTCGTTCCGTCTGAAAAATTGTTGCGGGCGACGAGATTGTCGTACATATGGGAAATCTGATTCCATTCGACGGCGAGGTATCCAACGGCGAGGGTATGGTGAACCAGGCATCTTTGACCGGAGAATCCGTTCCGGTACGCCGTACGTTAGGTTCCGTTGTCTATGCGGGAACTGTTCTCGAGGAGGGTGAGCTTACCATTCTTGTGAAGCAGACCGGCGGATCCAGCCGTTACGAGAAGATTACCGCGATGATCGAAGAGTCCGAGAAACTGAAATCCGGACTGGAGAGCAAGGCAGAGCATCTTGCAGACCGTCTTGTGCCGTATTCCCTCGGCGGAACGGCTCTGACGTATCTTCTGACCAGAAATGCAACGAAAGCACTCTCTATTCTGATGGTAGACTTCTCCTGTGCATTAAAGCTTGCGATGCCGATTTCCGTTCTTTCCGCAATCCGCGAAGCAAACCAGCACAAGATTACCGTAAAGGGCGGTAAGTTCCTGGAGGCTGTTGCAGACGCCGATACGATCGTCTTCGACAAGACCGGTACGCTGACAGAAAGCGCAGCCGACCGTAGCAGAGGTCGTATCCTTCAGTGAGACAAAGAGCCGGATGAGCTCCTGCGCATCGCGGCCTGCCTGGAAGAGCATTTCCCGCACTCGATGGCAAAAGCCGTTGTAGACGCGGCAAGAGAGAAACATCTGGATCACGAGGAGATGCACTCCAAAGTAGAATATATCGTTGCACACGGTATTTCTACAACGATCAATGGCAAAAAAAGCGATTATTGGAAGTTATCACTTCGTATTTGAGGATGAGAATAGTATCATTCCGGAAGGAATGGAAGAGAAGTTCCGTCATCTGCCGGAGAGTATTCTCATCTGTATCTTGCAATTGAAGGTGTACTTGCTGCAGTTATCTGTATCGAGGATCCGCTTCGTCCGGAAGCGGCCAAGATTGTCCGCCAGCTGAAAAAAGCCGGCCTGAAAAAGATTGTCATGATGACCGGAGACAGCGAGCGCACGGCAAAAGCGATCGCGAAGAAGGTCGGCGTGGACGAGTACTATGCTGAGGTACTGCCAGAGGATAAGGCAAACTTTCGTGGAGAAAGAAAAAGCAGAAGGACGTAAAGTCATCATGATCGGTGACGGTATTAACGATTCACCGGCACTTTCTGCCGCAGACGTTGGAATCGCCATCAGCGAGGGCGCAGAGATTGCGCGTGAGATCGCGGATATCACCGTTGCCGCAGACGATCTGGCAGAAATTCTGGTGCTTCGTATGCTGAGCAACCGTCTGATGAAACGGATTCATAAAATTACCGCTTTATCGTTACGTTCAACGCCGGACTGATTCTGCTCGGCGTGGGCGGCATTTACAGCCAACCACTTCCGCACTGCTTCACAATACATCTACCCTTTACATTGGCTTAAAGAGTATGGGCAACCTGCTGGACGAGCCGGTATAAAAAACAGAACAGAATAGCAACGGGAAAGCCGCTGGAGTCTTCTTCTTAAAAGATTCCAGCGGCTTTTTAACAAAAGCAGGGAAAGCCTCTGCTTCCATTGCGAATATTCTTTCACCAGTATGATGTGAAAAAAGAAAATGATACAATTTTCTCAAGAAAAGCTGGAAAAATTTGCAGGATATCCTTGACAAAATCCGACAAAAACGGTATGATATACCTAACAGTTAGATGTAGCTAACTAAAGTACAACGGATAAAACCAAAAACATACGGGATCCCGGTAGAGGGATTCTTTCTTAAAACACGGGAGTTAGAATAAACTAATTTCAAGTAACATAATATAACTACAATAGAAAGGCAGGTAAATGAGATGAGTGTTGTAATTATCGGTGGAAATGAGAGAATGGTGTGTCAATATACAGATATCTGTAAAGACTATGGATGTAAAGCAAAGGTGTTCCCAAAGAGCATGGCTCCGTTAAGGAAAAAAAATCGGGAATCCGGATCTGATGATTCTCTTTACCAACACCGTATCCCACAAAATGGTCATCACTGCTTCCCAGGAAGCAAAGAAAAACAATATTCCGATCGCAAGAATCCATACCAGCAGTGCCAACCGCACTCGCTCGGTATTAGATGAGCACTGCGCAGCAGCAATGTAAGAAGGAGACGTAAAAGGGCATGATAGAGAGATTTCTGATCGAACACTGTTCGGCAACGCTGGCTTCCATCAAAGCCGCAAATTTATGTAATATGACATTTTCATCAAAAGAAGAACTGGAAGATCAGATTTCCTATTGGAGTGCCTGTCTGGAACCGAAAGGCATCCGCATCTTTGTATTAAGGGAGCATGAGACGAGAGCACTGGTCTATGTGTACCGTGAAGGGACTTCTCCAGAAGGAGCTGGAAAATCCGGAGAATGCAGTGTTTTTAAAATCCTATGGATATGAAAATACAGACATATGCACTGAATCGCCTGAAAACCCGGGTAGCAGAGTGTAAAGAAGGATTTCCGCATGAGATCGGTGTGTTTCTCGACTATCCGCTCGGTGATGTGATCGGTTTTATTGAGAACAAAGGCCACAATTATAAATGCAAGGGATGCTGGAAGGTCTATTGCAATGAGTGCGAAGCACAGAAAACATTTCAGCGCTACCAGAAATGCAGAAACGTGTATCTGCGTCTCTGGAAGCAGGGAAGAAGCGTTTTACAGCTCACCGTAGCTGTTTAACATAAAATCCTGCATACCATAAAAAGGGCAGTAGGATCGGGGGGAAAGAAAAATCCCCGGAATAAGAAAATAAAGAAAGAAGGATTTAAAACATGAGCAAAGTAGCAGTAGTTTATTGGAGTGGAACCGGCAACACAGAAATGATGGCACAGAAAGTAGCAGAGGGAGCAAAAGAGGCAGGCGCAGAAGTTTCTGTTCTGACTTCAGAAGATTTCTCCGCTGATGATGTAGATGCATACGATGCAATCGCTTTCGGATGCCCGGCTATGGGGGCAGAAGAGCTGGAAGATACCGAGTTCGAGCCAATGTTCTCCGCATGTGAATCCAAACTCTCCGGAAAGAAAATCGCTCTGTTCGGTTCCTATGGATGGGGAGACGGCGAGTGGATGCGCACCTGGGAAGAAAGCTGCAAAAATGATGGCGCCGAGCTGGTGACATGCGACAGCGTGATCTGCGCATGACGCGCCAGATGATGAAGCTGAGGCAGCATGCATTGCACTGCGGCCGGGGAAAACACTCTGCTAAGCATAAATAAAAAGGAAGAAAAAAGCGGCAGCCCACAAAACTGCCGCTTTTTTCGGACAATGAAAAGACTCGCTGTCATTTGGCTGTTAAAATTCGGTATCATCCGCATCGGATGGCCGTGACGGTTTTAAAAGAATTCCGTTGATTTCCACTTCATCGGCTGCCTCGATCAGAATATACGGTGTTCCGTCGATCGTACGGGTTTCGATGAGCTGGGCCTTTTCCGGGCTGACTTTGATGATAACATCCGGGGTGCGGATCTCGTAGTTCCGTGTACTGGCCACGTTCGAGGCAACGAAGCTTGCTTTCTCATCCGCAATTGCTTCATACTTCTCGTCAAATTCCTCAAGCTGTTCGTTCGGCACGCCGCTGGTTGCGAGCAGGCGTTTTACCTCGTGTTTGTCGAGCACTACCGGCTCCGGGTCGTCTTTTCGTTCCTCAATCATGGTATTTAAATTTTCCTGAATCGTCATAACCGTAGAAAAATCGCAGGAGGAATCAAGAGTTTCTTCTATAATAGACTGGAAGGTCTCTTTCTGGGATTTCGCGGAGAGTGGTGCCTGGCAGCCGAGGAAATGGTCGAGAAAGTCCGGCTGATCCATCTCTGCATTTTTCGTAAAGTACAGCAGATTGTGAATATCGGTATTTGCGGTCTGTGAAAGCCGGGAAGAGGAATCCGTTCTCCGGTGCACCGACCACCCAGTCCTGCACGCGGTTTTCAATCGTATTGTGGGACACATTGTAGCAGAGACCCGGTTTGTCGAGTTTTACCGGGCAGATGCTGCAGAGGATAAATTCATAGACGTAATCGGAAGCATCGTCCATATCCAGATTATCCGAAGCACGTCCCGGAACATCGTATGCGCCGTGGATCAGAATAATATAGTAGTTTTCCGGATAGAGATAATCTGCCATGACTTTTTCATAAAACGCATCGACCAGCGCATCGTCTTTCAGCTCACTGTTGCGGAGCTTTAAGAGAAACTTCCTGCGTGCCGCCGTCACTTTCCTGGGGAAGCGGGAATTCCATATTCAGGAGATTTTTTCCGATCGTGCCAGAGAGGGTGCTTTTGAAAAATCTTAAAATATTTAAACATTTCTTCCTCTTCAAGAGAAAGAAACGCTTCTTTTAATTTTGTCTTAATATTTTTTTCCGCATCCACATAGCATCCGCAGATCCGCGTGATCGCACAGTGGGATGGGGTAAACAGTTTTTTAATTTCGGCAATTTCCTTTTTTGTTCATATAAAATGCTCCTTTATCAGCAATTTCGTATCTTAGACAAGTACTTTCTATTATAGACCATAGGGAAGGGAAAAGGCAAGAAAGAAAATGGCGACTATATCTTTTATACACTTTAAATATAATTTCAAAAATCTTGACAGAGGTACCGATTCTGTTATACGATTAGGTCTAATAAAGGGGAGTAATTTAAGTTTGAAAATTTGCGTTTGCAAGTTTTCCGATTATTCAGTTACTTAAATGGATACGCATGAAATTAAGAAAAAGAGGAGAATGATAGTGGATATAAGTAAAATATCTGTAAAAAAAAATCCGGGAACTCATTGTCTTTACAGCGTTTCTTGTGGCTGCCTTGTGGAAGTTTGATGTGATGCTCGATGTGTTAAAGGAAATATGGAGTATTCTATTTCCCTTTGTGCTTGGTGGGGTGATCGCATTTGTAACCAATGTGCCAATGAGCTTTTTGGAAAAGAAAATTTTTGAAGGTCAAAAAAAGAAAATAAAGCAGTTGGAAAACTGGCAAGACCGATAAGCCTGCTCCTTACGATCGTATTTGCGGTTGGCGTGATTGTACTGGTGATGTTTGGGGTGATTCCGCAGCTTACAAGGACAATGGGAACTCTGGTCATGAGCATTTCTGATTTTATTCCGCAGATGCAAAGCTGGATTCGGGAATTTTCCCACAATAACCAGGAGATTATGAAGCTGGTAGATCAGGTACAGTTTCATCCTGACCAGGCGATCAAGTGGGGGATCAGCTTTCTTGGAAATGGCGCAGGAAATATGATGAATACCACAATGTCAGCAGTGGGTTCCATTGTTAGTGGAGTGGCAGCCTTTTTTGTTGCATTTTCATTTGCCTGTTATGTCCTTTTCAGAAGGAAACGCTGCAGGTGCAGATTCGAAAAAGTATTTTTTCGCTTTTCTTCCAAAGGAAAAAAGCAGATGTTTTTTTTAAAGTCTGCTCTCTGACTTATCGGACATTTGCGAATTTCCTTACGGGTCAGTGTCTGGAAGCTATCATTCTCGGATGTATGTTTTGTGTTACATTAAGTATTTTGAGAATGCCATATGCACTTTTAATAGGCGTTTTAATTGCGTTTACGGCATTGGTTCCCATTTTCGGGGCATTCATCGGCTGTGCAGTGGGAAGTTTTCTGATTTTCATGGTAAGCCCGGAACAGGCGATCTTATTCATAATCGTATTTCTGGTGCTGCAGCAGATTGAGGGAAATCTGATCTATCCTCATGTTGTGGGTGAATCGGTAGGGCTTCCGTCGATCTGGGTTCTTGCAGCAGTTACGATCGGCGGAAACCTTATGGGAATTATAGGTATGCTTGTTTTCATTCCGCTGCTTTCCGTGTTCTATACTATCTTTCGGGAATTCGTATATCTGCATCTGAAAAAAAAAGCATATCAAACAGGTGACAAAGACAGAAATAGAAGAAGATACGGCGGAAGAGATGGTAAATAGTGACATATCAGAGGTGAAATGATAGAATCCCGTCTTTGACAGCTGTATGGTGATAAAACGGTTACAAACCCAGTAAATGGGTATTGTGGCCGTTTTTTTTTTGTAGATAATTATTCAACCGTCAAATTTACGGGTGTTTTTATAGCAATCTCGGAAAATAATGCAAAACTTCAGCGCTGCAGAACGTGAATTACTGCGTCACAGATTTTTGTATCTTAGACAAGTACTTTCTATTATAAGCACGGGGAAGGGAAAAGGCAGGAAAGAAAAAAAATGGACAATGGATATTACAACTGTCTTGTCACATGACAAAAGTTGTGGTATACTAAGCGCTAAAGTGTTAAAAAATATCACGATTCAGGGTTCTGAATCGTGATAGTAAAAATAGGAAGGAAACAAAACCAATGGATACCAGAAGAGAAAAGCTGGAAGCATTAAAGAAAGAAAGAAATCGCTGTCATCATGGCACACTATTACGTGCCGGATGAGGTGCAGGAAATTGCCGATTACATCGGGGATTCGTATTACTTAAGCGACATGGCGACGAAAGTGGACGCCAGTGTCATTGTTCTCTGCGGCGTTCGTTTCATGGGTGAAAGCGCCAAAATCTTAAACCCGGGCAAAAAGTACTGCTCCCGGATCTGCATGCCGACTGCCCGATGGCTCACATGGCAGAGATTGAAAAAATCAAGGAAGTCCGGCAAGAGTACCCGGATGTGGCTGTCGTATGCTATGTCAATTCCACCGCGGAATTAAAAAGTCATTCCGACGTCTGTGTCACATCCTCCAACGCAGTGAAAATTGTAAAAAGAACTGCCGAACCACGACATCTTCTTTATCCCTGATGAGCATCTTGGTACCTATGTGGCTGAGCAGGTGCCGGAGAAACATATCATCTTAAATGACGGTTTCTGTCACGTACATGCTGCCATCCGCCCGGAAGCTGCAAAGGCTGCAAAGGAAGCACGCCCGCAGGCAAAGCTTCTCGTTCACCCGGAGTGCAGAAGTGAGGTCGTTGCACTTGCCGATTACGTCGGAAGCACCGCAGGCATCATCAAATATGCCGAGGCAAGTAAAGATACCGAGTTTCTCGTTGCAACCGAGCTTGGCGTTTTCGCAGAGCTGAAAAAGCGCTGCCCGGATAAGAAGTTTTATGCAGTGGGAAATACGCAGATCTGCCCAAATATGAAAAAAAAAGTGACATTGGACAAATTAATAGAAGCACTGGAAAATGAGGAGAATGAAGTTCTGTTAAGCGAACAGGAAATTTCAGACGCACATGCGCCGCTGTTAAGAATGCTCGAGCTTGCAAAGTAACAAAATAAGCAGAACGCAGAAGCGGAAAAGAGGAAATGAAATGAAAAAGTATTATGATGCAGTGATTGTAGGATGCGGTGTGGCAGGATGTTTTGCGGCACTTCATCTGCCCCAGGAAGCTGATATTCTGATGATAACAAAAGCAGATACCGAGGACAGCGACTCCTTCCTCGCACAGGGCGGTATCTGTGTTCTGAAAACGAGAGCGATTACGATGCGTTCTATGAAGATACGATGCATGCCGGGCACTATGAAAATACGCCGGAATCCGTCGACATTATGATCCGTTCTTCCCGAAATGTCATCAATCAGCTCATCGCCTGGGGTGTGGATTTCCGTCGCGATGAGAACGGAGAACTCTGCTATACGAAAGAAGGCGCACATTCTACCAACCGCATCCTGTTCCACGACGATGTAACCGGAAAGGAGATTACGAGCAAGCTTCTCGCGCAGGTAAAAAGCTGCCGAACGTGACGCTTCTTGTGCACACGGAAATGTGTGATATTCTTTCCTGCAAAAATGTCTGCGAGGGTGTTCTGATCCGGGATGAAGAAGGAAAGCTGATTCCGGTTTATGCCAGGGATGTGATCTGGGCATGCGGCGGTATTGGCGGAATTTACGATAATTCTACGAACTTCCCGCATCTGACAGGAGATGCACTTGCAATTGCAATTCACAGGAACGTAGCGCTGAAAATGTCAATTACGTACAGATTCACCCAACAACGCTGTATTCCCAAAAAGAAAGGCCGCCGTTTCCTGATTTCAGAATCTGTCCGCGGAGAGGGCGCTGTTTTGCTCGATAAAAACGGTGAGCGTTTCACCGATGAGCTGCAGCCGCGTGATGTGGTATCCCGTGAGATTCACCGCCAGATGGAAAAGGATCACACGAAGCACGTATGGCTTTCCCTGAAAACGATTCCGCTTGATGTAAAAGAACGGTTTCCGAATATTTACCAGAAATGTCTGGAAGAGGGATATGATATCACAAAAGAACCGATCCCGGTTGTACCGGCCCAGCATTACTTTATGGGTGGCGTCAAGGTAGACAGCAATAGCGAAACGACGATGGATCATCTGTATGCAGCAGGTGAGACGAGCTGCAACGGCGTGCACGGCGCAAACCGTCTGGCAAGCAATTCTCTGCTGGAGAGCCTCGTATTTGCGGAACGTGCAGCAAAGAAGATTGCTGCCGAATTGACCGCAGAGGGTCTTACAGAGAATGCAGGCCGCAGAGAAACGGCGGGGGAGCCGGACGAAGACGAGTGGAAGCTCCTGGAAAACGGTACGATATTAGAAAAGAAGATTACCAGAATATGGAAGAATATGCAGAATGCTGCAAAGAGAGCATCTGGGATGCAATCAGAAAGGAAGACGAATATGAATCCAATCACAAGAACACTAAATGTGGATAATCTGCTGCTTCTTGGCACTGCAGGAAGATATCTCCAGTGAAGATGTAACCACGAATGCTGTCATGCCAGAAGCCTGTCAGGGAACGGTACAGCTTCTCTGCAAACAGGACGGCGTCATTGCCGGTATGGAAGTATTTGCAAGAGTATTTACTCTGCTCGATGAGCAAAACCGAGATTATTCCGTATGTGAAAGACGGCGATGAAGTCAAAAAAGGCGATCTGCTCGCAACCGTAAACGGCGATATCCGTGTTCTGCTGTCCGGTGAGAGAACCGCGCTCAATTATCTGCAGCGGATGAGCGGAATCGCAACGTATACGAGAAGCGTTGCGAAAGCTGCTCGAAGGTTCCAAAACGACCCTTCTCGATACCAGAAAAACGACCCCGAATATGCGTATTTTTGAAAAATATGCAGTCAAAATCGGTGGCGGCCAGAATCACCGCTACAATCTATCCGACGGCGTTCTGTTAAAGGACAACCATATTGGAGCTGCAGGCAGTGTCACAAAAGCGATCGAGATGGCACGCGATTATGCTCCGTTTGTGCGTAAGATTGAAGTCGAGTGCGAAAATATTGATATGGTTCGCGAAGCAGCAGATGCAGGTGCCGACATTATCATGCTCGACAATATGACTCCGGCGCAGATGAAAGAGGCGGTAGCCGTCATCAACGGCAGAGCAAAAACCGAGTGCTCCGGAAATGTGACAAAAGAAAATATCGCCACGATCCTCGACACCGGCGTGGACTATGTTTCCAGCGGTGCGCTGACCCATTCTGCACCGATTCTTGATGTATCATTGAAAAATCTGCATCCGATAGAACAAGTATAAAAACAGAATCATTTCCTTGCAGATACAAAAATCAAAAAAAAAAAAGCTTCTGTTCCTCCCGGAGAAGGGGAAGAACAGAAGCTTTTTTAAAATCAAGAAAAGCGGATTGCGAATTCGTTGAATTTTCTTATAAAAAAAAAACCTCCGGGTTTAGATTCCTTTCTAAACAGGAGAAAGGAATATCCGATCGGAATCAAAACCAGCGCTGCGATCGTGAGAAATAAAATCCATTCAAGCTGCAGAAAGCTGTTTACGATCATGGCAACGCCGCCGATGATCCAAACCCAGCCGGCGAGGCGGTGAGTGCGGTTCCAGTTTTCCTGACTGTGAAGGGTCCATGGAACCTTGATGCCGGTTGTGTAGTTCTGTTTGCATTTTGGCATGTAATTGCCGATGAGAATAAAGAGAAGACCAACGATTCCATTGGCAACAAAACCGATATCAACTGTGATGCCGACTGCGTTTGCATAGATGGAGCAGCAGACTATCAGGGAGGTTACAGGTATGATCCACAGAACAAGACGGATCATCTTCGGGCCGATGTTCTGCCGCTTCGGATCAGAAAAAGTGAGAACAGCGGTAAAAATCTGCAGAGCGGCAAGAAACAGAGGAATACCGATCACTGCCATCGTTTTGCTGCTCCAGCCGTTGGGAACATTGTTTGTGCCAAAATGGGTGGCAATGGTGTCCGGCATGCGATTCCAGAGCAGAAGTCCGATCACCATCGGAAAAAGAGAAATGAGTGTTGTCAGAATCAGTGTTGTTTTATATTTTTTTCCACATCAGAAGTGCCTCCTTTGAGCTCTGAAATCCAGAACATGATTTCTTCCAGGACGGAAGTGTTGAGTTCATAATAAATAAAATTTTTCTCCCGGGATTCCAGCACAAGGTCTGCTTTTTTCAGAATACCGAGATGGTAGGAGATGGTTGCACCTGCCATATCAAAGTGCGATCCGATCTCCCCGGCAGAAAGTCTTTCGTTTTTCAGAAGCTCCAGAATCCTTCGCCGGACAGGATCGGAGAGAGGAACTTTAAACGTTTCTGCGAATGCCATGGAAACCTCCTTTCCGGCAGTATGAATGCAAATTAATTAGAAATTCATCTAAATACTTTTTATCACATGGAAAGCGAAAAGTCAATAAGCATTTCGAAAAAAAATCTAAATAGTTTTATTGTTGATTTTGAGTTGCTATTTTCTGTAGAATACGCTACGATAAGGGAAAAGTTGTAGAAAAAAGGGGGACAAAAACATGAAAAAAAACACCTGTCCGTGCGCTACGGCACGATTCAAGGCTGCTACTGGATGGGATACGCGGCACTGATGGGGTATGCCAGCGTCTATCTTCTTGAAAAAGACTTCACAAACACACAAATCGGCCTTCTGACGGCAGTTGGCTGTATCGTGTCAGCGGTTCTGCAGCCTGCGCTGGCATCCTACGCAGATCGGCCGGAAAGCCCGTCCGTACGAACAATGCTCCTTGGAGCGAACCTGATTCAGCTTGTTTTTATCATTTCCCTTGCTGCAACGGCAGAAAGCAGTTCTATGGTGGTAAGGACACTGCTGTACGGCGCAAGCATTACGATGCTGATGCTGATGATTCCGTTCGTTAATTCTCTTGGTATGGAGACGATCCGCCAGGGAGAGGAACTTGATTACGGAATCGGGCGCGGCATGGGTTCCGTTGCATATGCGATTGCATCATGGCTGCTCGGCCGGCTGACCGCATCCTTTGGAGCAGACATGATTCCGATCTGGGCTATCGCGCTGACCATTCTTTTTCCTCGCCTGTGTATTTCGTTTTCCATTTAAAAAGGACGGAAAAAAAGCAGAAGCAGAAAAAGAAGAGACAGGAGCAGCAGGTCCTGTTGATTTTCTGAAACGGTATCCGTCCTTCGCGGTAGTACTGCTTGGCTGCATTCTGATCTTTATGTCACATAGCCTGATTAACAGCTTCAATTATCAGATTGCAATGGCAAAAGGTGGTGGCAGCGGTGAGATGGGAAATGCGATGACCATCTCTGCAGTTTCCGAGCTGCCAACGATGTTTCTGTTCGGCTATCTGCTGAAAAAGAAGAGCAGTGTTTTCTGGTTCCGCCTCTCCGGCCTGTTTTTTGTCCTGAAAAGCATAGGAACCTTCCTGGCCTTTAATATTCCGACATACTACGCTGTTCAGCCGTTCCAGATGTTCGGCTGGGCGCTGATCAACGTCGCCTGCGTCTATTACGTGGACGGCATCATGGAGCCGCAGGATTCGATTAAAGGACAGGCATATATGGCGATGACCATCACCGCAGGAAATGTAATGAGCTCCCTGTTTGGCGGCTGGCTTATCGATGCAGCCGGTGTTGGCGCGATGCTGATCTGCGCATCTCTTTGCGGCCTTCATCGGCTGGCTGATTGTGTGCCTCGGTTCGAAAGAAGCAAAAACTGCATAGGAAAGATAAAGAAAGCGCCCGAAACCGAACGTGGTTCTGGGCGCTTTGCCGTACAGCTCTTATTTATTTCTGTTTCCTGTATACTTCTCATCACAGTATTTTTGCAACGGTAAACTTCTTTTTCCGGGTCAGCCAGGATAAAGACATGTTTTAATCCCTGCTCAATAGAGGTGATACAGCGCGGGTTTTTACATTTAATCACATCAACCACCTGTTTCGGCAGATGAAGTTCTTTTTTTTCTCCGTAATCTCGCCGTCTTTAATGACATTGACAGTGATATTGTGATCGATAAAGCCTAAGATGTCAAGATCCATCTTATCAACCGAACACTCAACTTTCAGAATGTCCTTTTTTCCCATTTTTTCACTTTTGGCATTTTTAATAATGGCTACGGTACAGTCCAGCTTGTCCAGTCCCAGATCATGGTAAATGGTCATAGCCTTTCCTGCTTTAATATGGTCGAGCACGAAGCCCTCTTCAATACGTCCTACGTTCAGCATAGCGAAAGATGCTCCTTTCTTAATCGACTTTGATGTTCAGCAGCGTCAGAATCAGGGCCATACGTGCATAAACACCGTACTGAACCTGTTTAAAGTAAGCAGCGCGCGGGTCATTATCCACGTCAACGGAGATCTCATTGACACGCGGCAGTGGATGCAGAACCAGCATTTCCGGAGAAGCAAGATCCATTTTGGACTGATCCAGAATATAGAAATCCTTCATGCGGATGTAATCATCCTCATTGAAGAAACGTTCTTTCTGGACACGGGTCATATAAAGAACATCCAGCTTCGGGAGAACATCTTCCATTTTAATAACTTCCTCAAATGGAACATTGTTCGCGCGCAGCACATCATCACGGATGTAATCCGGGAGACGAAGCTCCTCCGGGGAGATTAATACAATTTTAATGCCGGTATAACGAACCAGCGCTTCAATCAGGGAATGAACCGTTCTGCCGAATTTAAGATCGCCGCAGAAGCCGATGGTAAGATTGTTCAGGCGACCCTTTAAAGAACGGATGGTGAGAAGATCGGTAAGAGTCTGCGTCGGATGCTGATGTCCGCCATCACCTGCGTTGATCACAGGAATACGGGAGTACATCGATGCAACGAGCGGAGCGCCTTCTTTCGGATGACGCATGGCACAAATATTTGCAAAGCAGGATACCACGCGGATGGTGTCGGCTACGCTTTCACCTTTGGAAGCGGAAGAAGAATTGGCAGAAGAAAAACCAAGAACAGTACCGCCAAGATTCATCATGGCAGCCTCAAAGCTGAGACGGGTGCGTGTGCTTGGTTCATAAAATAAAGTAGCAAGTCTTTTTGCCATCGCAGGCATGTGCATATTTCTCCGGGTTCTTTTCAATATCGTTCGCCAGATTCAATAACTGATCCAGTTCTTCGACCGAGAAATCAAGGGGACTCATTAAGTGTCGCATATATTACCTCCTATGAAGATCCTTATTTTTGTTACCGTTCACAGGTTCCCTGCGAACGGTAACATTCGCAGCCCTCATTTAAAGTTTTGCTTCGCAAAAGGAGGGCTGCTCACGCCTGAATCACTTTCTTACGCAGCGAAACAGCAGGTGTTTCACTGCTGAGTGAACAGTAATTTATTTTTTTCTGTGTTCCACATTAACACAAAAACAGGATAAATGCAAGATAAAAAATGGCAGGAAAAAAGGTCGAAAAGCAGAGTAATATGAAATGTGAAAAAATAAAGTGAAATAGCAGTCAAAAAGGAAAAAGATTGTACAAAAGCCGAATTTCGGAAGATCTTTTTCTTGTAAATTAAACGGAGATGGAGTAAAATATTGATATCTGCAACAAATGCAGAGTATCAGGAGGACCAGATATGCTAGACTTAGGAAAAATCCGCGACGAGATCGATGCCACCGATGACGAGATCGTCCGCCTGTTCCAGCACCGGATGGCGCTGACGGCGGAGGTTGCGCAGTACAAGATAGAGACAGGAAAAGCCGTTTTTGATGCGGAACGTGAGCGCCAGAAGCTGGAAAAGCTGACAGGCGAGGGAACAAATGCATTCAATACAAAAGGCATCCAGGAGCTGTTCCAGCAGATCATGTCGATCAGCCGGAAGCGTCAGTATCAGCTGCTGACAGAAAACGGCGGCGAGGAGAGATGACCGATTACACGCAGGTGGATCATCTTCCAACGCACGGCAAAAGAGTTGTTTTCCAGGGTGTGGAGGGCGCCTACAGTTTCGGTGCGATGAAAGAATTTTTCGATGATACGATTACAAGCTTTCACGTAGATACTTGGAAAGAGGCGATGGAGGCGATTACGAGGGGCGAAGCCGATTATGCCGTGCTTCCGATCGAGAACTCCACAGCAGGCATTGTATCCGATATTTATGATCTTCTGGTGGAATATCCGCACTACATCGTCGGTGAGCAGGAATTGCCGGTGGAGCATGTGCTGATGGCACTGCCGGGAGCAAAGGCTGAGGAGATCCGCACCGTGATTTCCCACCCGCAGGCACTGGCCCAGTGCCGCCGCTTTCTCGATTCCAATGAAAACTGGAAAACAGAGGAACGACTGGATACAGCCGCCGCTGCAAAAGAAGTATCCGAGAGCGGTGATCTTACGATGGCAGCCGTCGGAAGTCCGTACGCTGCAGAGCATTTCGGACTGCAGATCTTAAAAGAAGACATTTTTGACGCCCGGGGCAATACGACACGTTTTGTTATTATTTCCGGTCAGAAACGCTTTGTAAAGAGATGCACAGAAAATCAGCGTATGCATGGAACTGCCGCATCAAAGCGGTTCTCTTTACAATGCATTGGCACATTTTATTTACAACGATCTGAACATGACAAAGATCGAATCCCGGCCGATTTCGCAGCGGAAATGGGAATACCGTTTTTTTGTGGATTTCGAAGGGAATTTAAGTGATCCGGCGGTCAAAAATGCACTGCGTGGACTTCAGGCAGAATCCGCAAAATTCCGGATTTTCGGAAATTATTAATCCAGAAGAGAGGGCCGTACCAAGCGGCCTTTTCGCATAAATAAAATGAAAAATGACAGGAAGGAAGAGACAAAAAGATGATTAGAATAGAAGAATGTATCCTCTACCGCGATTTCGCAGAGGGGAGAGGTACTGCGCGATATGACGATACTGGTGGAGACCTACAAAAAACTGGTCAATGCTCAGATTTCCCTGAAGGACCGTCGGTTCCGTGAGAATATGAGCGCATATGAGCCGCAGTTTTATGAGGCACTGAACCGCCTTGTCGAGATGGCAAACCGCTACGGCTTCTCCGGAAATCTCTGGCACGATTATCTGACATATCTTCTGGTCAACAAAGAAAATGCATTTTCTACCTCCTGCGAGATTGTCGGAAAAGTCGAGGGAAGCATCAACCAGATGGCAAAACATGATTTTGTCCGTTTCAAAGAACTGTTTGATTTTGATATCTGTGTTTTTGATGAGATTTTTGAGTCCGGCGATGCCTCTGTCATCAGTTCCTATGAGAACACGGACAGTCCAAATAAACTGTTCAACAAAGAAGTCCGGGATCGTATCTGTGAGCTGGCCATCCGTCTGGCAAAGGCTGCATCCGCAGATGAATTTATGGCTGATATGGTTCAGTTTTACAAAGATTTCGGAGTGGGAAAACTGGGACTTCACAAGGCATTTCGTATTGCGCATACAGGAGAGAACGTTGAGATTATCCCGATTACCAACATTCCGGATGTGCGCCTCTCTGATCTTGTCGGCTACGAAATTCCAAAGCAGAAGCTGATCGACAACACGAAAGCGTTTGTCGAGGGCAAGAAAGCAAACAACTGTCTGCTTTTTGGCGATGCCGGAACCGGAAAATCCTCCAGCATCAAGGGCATCCTGAATGAATATTACGATCAGGGACTTCGTATGATCGAGGTTTACAAGCATCAGTTTCAGGATTTGAATGAGCTGATTGCACAGATCAAAAACAGAAATTATAAATTCATTATTTACATGGATGACCTTTCCTTTGAAGAGTTTGAGATTGAGTACAAATACCTGAAAGCTGTCATTGAGGGAGGCCTGGAAAAACGTCCGAACAATATTCTTATTTATGCAACCTCCAATCGTCGCCATCTGATTAAAGAGGATTACAGTGATAAAGAAGGAACAAGACAGGATATGCATACTTCCGACACCGTACAGGAGAAGCTATCCCTGGTATACCGTTTCGGCGTCAGCATCTATTTTGGTGCACCGGATAAGAAAGAATTCCAGAAGATTGTTTCCACACTGGCCGAACGATACGGCGTGACGCTGCGTGAGGAAGAGCTTTTGGCAGAAGCGAACAAATGGGAACTGTCCCACGGCGGTCTGTCCGGCCGTACCGCACAGCAGTTTATCGATTATCTGCTCGGAAAACAGTAAAAGAAAAAGGTCAAAAAAGTCCGCTTGGTATTGGGAGCGGGCTTTTTGGGATATCCTTTGAAAAAAGAAGGAGGAAAAAAGCGTATATGCAGTATTCCACATTTGCTGCCATTGATATCGGCAGCTACGACGTCATTCTGGAAATTTTCGAGATCTCCAAAAAGCAGGGTATCCGAAGCGTGGATAAGATCTGCCACCGGATGGAGCTTGGAAAAGATACTTACACGCTTGGGAAAAAAATTCGCCCTGAAATGGAAGAAGAGCTGTGCCGCGTGCTCGCAGATTTTGTGCGGATTATGGAAGGCTATCGCGTGGACGATTACCGTGCAACGGCATCCAGTGCGATCAGTGAGGCGTCGAACAGTCTCTATGTCCTTGGAAAAATTCATCAGCTGACCGGTTTTTCTGTCACTGTTCTTTCCAACTCGGAGCAGCGTTTTCTTAGCTATAAAGGCGCTCGCGGCGATGGAGGACAATTTTAACAAGATCATTGAAAAGGGAACTGCGATTCTCGATCTTGACGGTGGCAGTTTTCAGATTTCCCTGTTCGACAAGGATGCACTTGTCACAACACAGAACATCCGTATGGGAAGTCTTCGCATCCGCGAGCGTCTTGCCGGAATTCAGAGTGAGACGGAACATTACGAAGAGATGGTCGAGGAGCTGATTTGGAATGAAGTATCGAGCTTTAAAAAGATGTATCTGAAAGACCGCAAAATTGAAAACATTATGCTGATCGGCGATGTTTTCACCGACAGTGTTTATCAGAATATCGAAGAAAAAAACGACAAAAATTATTTCCCGTAAAACTTTAATACCTGGTATGAGAAAATTATTCGCCAGTCACCGATGGAGCTCGCCGTAAAACTTGGTATTCCGCTGGAAAACGCTTCACTGATGTATCCGTCTGCTGTGATTTATAAATGTCTGATTGATATGATGGGTGCGGAGCATATCTGGATTCCGGGCGTGCATATGACACGTGGTATTGCATACGAGTATGCGGAGCAGATGAAACTGCTGAAAGGCGGTCATAATTTCGAAAATGATATTCTGATGGCGGCAAAAATATCGGAAAACGGTACGCGGTGAATCGCCCGCACGTCCAGAACCTGGAGATGACGGCCCTTGCCATGTTTGATGCGACGAAAAAGATGCAGGCATGAAAGAGCGCGAACGGCTGCTTCTTCGGATGGCGGTGATGCTGCACGATGTCGGAAAATACATCAGCCTTAATAATGTAGCGGATTCTTCCTATAATATTATCATGTCAAATGAAATCATCGGACTGTCCCATATTGAACGTGAGATGGTCGCATTGATTGCAAGATACAACACGGTTACGCTCCCGTCCTACGATGAGCTGGTGATGGAATCGTCCTTGAGTGCCGAGCAGTATCTGACAGTATCCGAACTTGACCGCAATCGTCCGTCTGGCGAATGCACTAGATCGGAGTCACCTGCAGAAAATCCAGTCGATCCGCGCCACTTAAAGGAGAGAGAACTGCATCTGTCTCTCACGGTTGACCGTGATTTCACACTGGAGCAGGGACTGTGCCAGGATAAATTAGATTTTTTCAATGAGGTATTCAGCATACAGCCGATTATTAAGATGAAACGGCAGATGTAAAAAGGAGGCGAAGAAAGATGGATATAACACCATATAAGAAACCGGAATATTTTCGCAACCGGGAGTTGAGCTGGATCAGCTTCGACGAGCGTGTTTTAAACGAGGCGCGGGATAAGAGTATTCCGCTGTTTGAACGTCTGAAATTTATCAGCATTACATCCTCCAACCTGGATGAGTTTTATATGGTCCGTGTGGCTTCACTAAAAGACCAGGTGCATGCAAACTATACGAAAAAGGATCTGTCCGGCATGGATGCGAAGGAGCAGCTTGCCGGGATCAGCAAACGGACACACGAGCTGGTGCAGCTGCAGTACAATACGTACAATCGCTCGGCGGTTCCGTCTCTGGAGCACGTTGGCCTTACGATTATCAGCGAGCACGAGAAGCTGACGAAGGAGCAGGCGGAGTATGTGGATTCCTATTTTGAGGAAAACATTTACCCGGTTCTGACCCCGATGGCCATGGATTCGGCCCGCCCGTTCCCATTGATCCGGAACAAAACATTGAATATCGGTGCACTGGTGCAGAAGAAAGAGGATTCGCTTCTGAGCCGTGCGGAGGATAAGAAAGAGAAGAAAGGTAAGGAGAAGGAAAAAAGAGAAAGAACTGGAATTTGCGACGGTTCAGGTTCCTTCGGTACTGCCGCGTTTTATTCTGCTTCCGCAGGATGAAAAGACGGGACAGCGGTATGTGATTCTTCTGGAGGAGATCATCGAGCGGAACATTGGAAAGCTGTTTTTAAACTACCATGTGCTCTGCGCACATCCGTACCGTGTTATGCGGAAATGCAGATCTTTCGATCGATGAGGATGAGGCTTCGGACCTGTTAAAAGAGATCCAGAAGCAGCTTAAAAAACGTCAGTGGGGAGAAGTGATCCGTCTGGAAGTGGAAGATAAGATGGATAAGCGGCTCCTGAAGATGCTGGAAAAAGAGTTTGACATCGATGAAGACGATCTGTTCCGGATTCCGGGACCGCTCGATCTGACGTTTTTAATGAAAATGTATGGGCTCGACGGCTTTGATGAGTATAAAATTCCAAAATACATTCCAGCAGCAGTTCCGGCGCTGATGAATGAGGATGACATTTTTACAAATATCCGAAAAGGAGACATCTTACTGCATCATCCTTATATGACGTTTGATCCGGTCGTGCAATTTGTACAGCAGGCAGCAAAGGATCCGGATGTACTGGCGATCAAACAGACACTGTACCGTGTGAGCGGCAATTCTCCGATTATTGCAGCACTGGCTCAGGCGGCGGAAAATGGCAAACAGGTTTCCGTACTGGTGGAATTAAAGGCACGGTTCGACGAAGAAAACAATATTGTCTGGGCGAAGATGCTGGAAAAGGCGGGATGCCATGTAATTTATGGTCTTCTGGGACTGAAAACACACAGTAAGATCACACTGGTGGTTCGGCGCGAGGAGACAGGCATTCGCAGATATGTACATCTTGGCACGGGAAACTATAACGATTCTACGGCAAAGCTGTATACGGACTGTGGTCTGCTGACATGCAATGCAAAGATCGGAGAGGATGCCACAGCAGTATTTAACATGCTTTCGGGCTATTCGGAGCCGGATCGCTGGAACAAACTGATTGTTGCACCGCTTTGGATGAAAGACAGATTCCTGCATCTGATTGCTATGGAAGAGGAACACGCAAAGAAGGGACAGAAAGCGCATATTATTGCGAAAGATGAACTCGTTATGCGACCGCGATATTATTGCGGCGCTTTACAGTGCTTCGGCAGCCGGAGTAAAGATTGACCTGATTATCCGGGGAATCTGTTGTCTGAAGGTTGGCATCCCGGGTGTCAGCGAGAATATTACCGTTCGCTCGATTGTCGGCAATTTCCTGGAACATGCGCGGATTTTCTACTTCTATAGTGGTGGAAATGAAGAGGTGTTTATGGGAAGCGCGGACTGGATGCCGCGAAATCTGGAAAAACGGGTGGAGATTGTGTTCCCGGTTGAGGATGAGCAGATCAAGAAAGAAGTAATGCATATTCTTGATATCCAGATGAAGGATAATGTGAAAGCCAGTATTTTACAGGCAGACGGAACGTATACAAAGCCGGATAAGCGCGGAAAGATGCTGGTGAATTCACAGGAGTATTTCTGTAGGGAGGCAACGGAAAGAGCGGAAAAACCGAAAGAACAGGAAAACAGCAGGGTGTTTGTGCCGGCGGAACCGGTGGAATAGGCTCTGAGGTGGGGACGGACGCCCCGTAACGCACACAAGGGTGATGCGCGGTTTCGGGAGCTAGTAATTCTAAGGCTCTGTCATTTTGCTAAAACCATGCGCCAAAAATCAAAACTCGCTGTCGCTCAGACAGTTGATTTTTGGCGCATAACGCAAAATACCAGAACCTAAGAATTACACGCTCCCTGCAAATGCGCATCACCCTTTGTGTGCGTTACGGGGCTGTGCGAAGGACGGACACGAATGTGGGCGCGGGAGCGCCCACTGCGTTGACATGAAAGAAGAATATAGATATTGTGATGAAAAAGTGCGGCTTTGATAGTTACGGCGTTTTTTTGTGTCAAAAATAATCTGTCTGGTATTGGGAAAAAGAATGGCTATTCAGAACTCGTTTTGAAAATTGGTTTTGCGGGTGATTTTCGGGGATTTTACAAAGAGTGATCTGGAAAAATGGCTGGAAAAGAAGGGATGGAGACGGAGATAAGGGAAAATGTGGACATTTTTTGTAAAGTAGCCGGTTATTTTATTAACGGGTTATTTTACAAAGCGGTGGTAGTGGGCTTTACGGAAGGAAAGGTATAATGAATCTCGACAAGACGAGGAGGAAGAAAAACGAATGTCAAATATTGTGTTGAAGAATGTCTGTAAATCTTATGATAAGGAACATTATGCGGTTCAGGATTTTTCGCTTGAAATACCGGATCGGGAGTTTGTGATTTTTGTTGGACCTTCCGGCTGCGGAAAATCGACGACGCTTCGGATGATTGCCGGTCTTGAGGAGATTACGAGCGGGGAGCTCTGGATCGATGGACAGCTTTGTAATTATGTAGAAGCAAAGGATCGCGATCTTTCGATGGTATTTCAGAACTACGCGCTTTATCCGAATATGACGGTATATGAAAACATGGCGTTTTCTCTGAAAATCCGGAAACAGCCCAAGGATGAAGTTGATAAAAAGGTACATGAGGCAGCTAAAATGCTTGGAATTGAGCATTTACTTGACCGGAGACCGGCAGCACTTTCCGGCGGTCAGAAACAAAGAGTTGCGATTGGAAGTGCAATTATGAGACGCCCGAAAGCATTTTTAATGGATGAGCCGCTTTCGAATCTGGATGCGAAGCTGCGGGCACAGATGCGGGTGGAGCTGGCAAAATTACATAAGGAACTGAAAACGACGATGATTTATGTTACACATGATCAGACGGAGGCGATGACGCTTGGTACAAAAATTATTGTCATGAAAGACGGTGTTGTGCAACAGGCGGATACACCGGAGCAGATTTACCGCCATCCGGCAAACAAATTTGTGGCCGGTTTTATCGGAGCTCCGAGTATGAATTTTATGGAAACGATGGTGACGGAAAGAAACGGAGCGGTTTATCTGGAGGCAGACGGAGGCGTTACCCTTCGTGCAAAAGGAGAGAACGAAATGGTGCTTCGTCGCGATTATCTCGGAAAAATGGTGATCTTAGGTCTGAGACCGGAGGATTTACAGGACGAAACAACCGCTTCCGCACATCGGATCTGTTACGAAGAGAATCAGTTGAAGGCATTTGTTGACCTGCGGGAGATGATCGGTGCAGAAGCGTATCTGCATATGAATACCGGAAAAAATCTGATTACAGCAAGAGTGCCTTCCGAGGTGCCGGTTACTGCAAAGGAAAGCATTACATTGTATGCAGATATGGAAAAAGCACAGATCTTTGATCCGTTTACAGAAGAAAATATTTTATCTCGGCCGGTTGAAAAAAAGAAGAACGTGCAACAGCATAAGAAGGAGCAAGAAAGTGAAAAAAGTAATCGAAAAGTGTAAAAAAGCAGAAGTTTATATGTATCTGATCCCGAGTATGGTGATCTTTAGCATCTTTCTGTTTTATCCGTTTTTAAAACCATTTATCTGAGTCTGTATAAGACAAACAAGCTTGGAGAAGCGAAATTGTATGTGGGACTGGACAACTATAAAAGCTTATTATCGAATCCATCCTTTTTACAACAGTCTCTGGGTTACACTGGAATTTGTGGCGATTGTTGTAGTCGGAAGTATGGCGCTTGGCCTTCTGGGAGCAGTTCTTTGCAGCAAGGCTTTTCCGGGAATCCGGGTATTCAGTACTTCCTATGCACTCCCAATGGCAGTAGCATCGAGCTCAGGTGCCATGATTTTCAAGATTATCTTAAATCCCACGATCGGTATCGTAAACAAATTGCTGCATGTGAGCATTAACTGGGTCAGTGATCCGAAATACGCACTGATCTGTGTGGCTGTCCTCACGGCATGGCTGAACAGTGGCATCAATTTCCTGTATTTTTCAGCAGGTCTTGGAAATATTGATGATTCGATTTATGAGCGTGCTTCTGTAGATGGAGCGAATGCAGTACAGAAATTTTTTAGCTGACAATGCCGGGACTTTCCCCAATCATGTTTTACACTTTAGTGGTAAACATCATCCAGGCGTTCCAGTCCTTTGGACAGGTGAAAATCCTGACACAGGGAGGACCGGGAGAATCCACGAACCTGATTGTATATTCGATATACCGTGATGCGTTTTTAATTACCGGTTTGGAAGCGCAGCCGCACAGTCCGTTGTTTTGTTTCTGATTGTCATGGCGCTTACCCTGGTTATGTTCCGCATGGAAAAGAGAGGAGTAAAATACTGATGTCTACAATAGCAACTACGATTGCCGGACCAAAAACTTATTCTGCAGAGGAGCTGCAGGCACTGCATCTGGCAATGAATGCAAAAGCAAAAAAGAAAAAGAAAATGCTTCAGAAAACAGCGTTGGTTACCATGAACCTGATCGTTTGTCTGTTTATGCTGTTTCCGCTGCTTTATACCATCAGTGTAGCATTTATGCCGTCCGGCGAGCTTTACACCATGGCAATGAACATCGTGCCAAAACATCCGACGCTGGAAAATTTCGTGGAAGCATTTCATAAAATTCCGCTGGTACGCTTTGTCCTGAACTCATTTTTGGTTGCGGGCAGCATTACGCTGGGTCAGATTGTAACGTGTTCTCTTGCGGCATTTGCCTTCTCTTTCCTGGATTTCAAAGGGAAAAATATTCTGTTTATGCTGGTCATGGCGACCATGATGGTGCCGGGTGAGGCAACCATTATTTCCAATTATCTGACGGTAGGAAGCCTCGGACTGCTCGATACCTATATTGTTCTGATTCTGCCTTCTCTTACATCTGCAATGGGAATTTTCCTGTTCCGCCAGTTCTACATGACTTTTCCAGTTTCTCTTTATGAATCGGCGAAGCTGGACGGCTGCGGGAATCTGCGGTTTATCGTAAAAATCCTGATGCCGCTGACAAAGTCAGCAATGGGAGCAATGGCGGTTTACACCTTTATCAATGCATGGAATATGTACATGTGGCCGCTGCTGGTTACAGGTTCGGACAGCAAGCGTACCGTACAGATTGGTATCAGTATGCTGAACAGCGTCGATGCACAGTCGATTACCCTGATGCTGGCAGGTGTGGTAATGATTATCATTCCATCCATTTCCATCTTTATCGTAGGCCAGAAGGCCTTAATCAAAGGAATGTTTTCAGGAGCAGTCAAGGGCTGATTCCTGTGACAGAAAAAAAGAATAGAAAACTGTATGAAAAACGAGGAGAAAAAATGAAGAAAAAAGTGATTGCATCGATTCTTGCGGCTTCTATGGCAGCTATGGCGCTTACCGGATGTGGAGGCGGAAAAACAACGAGTGAGGCACAGAGTGCAACAACGGATGAAACCACAGCCAGCGCAGAGGCAGGAAGTACGGCAGATGGCGAAGAAGCACCGGATTTAAACCAGGATACGAAGGGAACCACGATTACCTTCTGGCATTCCATGGGCGGTGTCAATGGCGAGGCAATGGATTATCTTGTCAATAAATTCAATGAAGAGAATACCGATGGCATTACCGTTGAGGCGGTTTATCAGGGAGAATATGATGATACGATTAACAAACTGAAAAGTGCACAGATCGGAAATATGGGAGCGGATCTGGTACAGATCTACGACATTGGAACCCGTTTCATGATCGATTCCGGATGGGTGATTCCTATGCAGGAGCTGATTGATGCCGATGGCTATGACATTTCCCAGATCGAGCCGAATATCGCTGCTTATTATACGGTAAACAATGAGCTGTATTCGATGCCATTCAATTCGTCCACACCAATTCTGTATTACAACAAAGATATGTTTGAAAAAGCAGGGATCACCGAGGTTCCGACAAGCCTGGAAGGAATTCTCGCTATCGGTGATGATCTGAAAACAAAGGGCGGAGCCGGTGAACCGCTGGCACTCTCCATCTATGGATGGTATTTCGAACAGTGGCTCTGCAAACAGGGACTTTCCTATGCGGATAATGGAAACGGCCGTGATGCAGCTGCTACTGCGGTTGAATTTGATTCCAACGGCGGAGCACTCAATATCTTAAATGAGTGGAAAGCCCTGAACAATGCCGACGTTGCACCAAACGTAGGCCGTTCCGGAAGTGATACCGCAACAACAGACTTTACTTCTGGAAAAGCAGCGATCACCCTTGGCTCTACCGCATCCCTGAAACAGATCCTTCAGGATGTAAACGGAAAATTTGAGGTTGGTACCGCATATTTCCCGAAGATCAAATCCAGCGACGAGGGTGGTGTTTCCATCGGTGGTGCATCTCTCTGGGCATTGAACAACAACGATGATGCAAAAGCAGCCGCCACCTGGAAATTTATCAAATTCCTGATTTCCCCGGAATCTCAGGCATACTGGAATGCCGAGACGGGTTACTTCCCGGTAACAACAGCTGCTGATGAGGAGCAGACCTTTAAAGCTTCCATTGCGTGAAAAAGCAATAAGCAGCGGTTGGTGACTTGCTTGTATCAGGAAAAGTACAAGCTCCTTCTGATAAACTGTGAAGCAGTTATTCGGTTATGAGCAAGTAGCGAAGCGGATCAATGTAGAGCTGAAAACCGGTATTTTCTGGTATAAAGACCTGGAAAAAAAGGTACTCGAGCTGACAAAAGAGATGGAGATGGAAGATCGCGTGATTTATTCTTCCTTTAACCATTACAGCATTGCAAAAATTCTGGAACTGGATCCGAAAGCCAGCACCGGCATCCTCTACGCAGATATTATTTACGATGTCGTGAATTACGCGAAAAAAATCGGAACAGGAGCTCTTCATCCGGCAACCTTTCATGTGCAGATGGCAGACTTTCTTCAGCTGTATGTGGAAAGCGATCTTGCGGTGCATGTGTGGACGGTCAATGATAAGGCGGAGATCGAGCGCCTGATGGATGCCGGTGTTGACGCAGTCATCACCAATTACCCGGATGTGGCCGTTTCCTGCCGCAACGCGAAGTGATACCAATTGGAGAAAAAAGAGCTGTTCCTTTTGGATATCGACGGAACCATCT
>VOFC01006316.1_pt1 | contig 93424 bp, 136 predicted proteins | sample 5384161 | NCBI WGS metagenome assembly VOFC01 (sample SAMN12384722, study PRJNA508395) | human gut metagenome | isolation source: healthy gut B | host: Homo sapiens | reverse complement strand
GGGCGATGGCGATGGGAGGAACCATGCCGCCCACCATGACGGCAGCCATCACCTCGTAGTTGCCGGAAGCAAGGGCTGCAGTGCCAAAGACGTAGGCTGCCTTGTTGACCGGGCCGCCCATATCCACGCTCATCATACCGGCCACGATAGCGCCCAGCAGCACCTTGGAGCTGCCGCCCAGTGCGTTCAGCCAGTCGGTCATGGCGGTGTTGATCATACCCATCACCGGGTTCACGGCGCACATCATCGCACCTACGATAAGAATGCCGCCCAGCGGGTAGATGAGCATGGGTCGGATACCGTTCAGGCTGGCGGGCAGCTTTTCGGTGATCTTTTTTTGAGGAACTGCACGATGTAGCCCGCTGCAAAACCGGCCAGCAGCGCTGCAAGGAAGCCGCCGGAGATGCCGGTGGTGCTGCCTGCGGCAAGGTCGGTGAAGTTGGTGCCGTTCATGGCCAGCACGCCGCCGGCAAAGCCTACGGCCAGGCCCGGACGGTCGGCGATGGACATGGCGATGAAACCTGCCAGAATGGGCAGCATATAGCCAAAAAGGCTGCGCCGCCCACCGTCTTGAAGAAGGCGGCAACGGGGGTGTTCATGCCGAAGTTTGCGGGATCAATGCTGTAATCATCCAGCAGGAAGGCCAGCGCGATCATAATGCCGCCGCCCACCACGAAGGGCAGCATATGGGAAACGCCGTTCATCAGGTTCTTGTACAGGCTGCGGCCGAAGCTGTCCTTGCCGGAAGCGTCATCCTCGGCTGCTGCGCCGCCCTCAGCGTGGAACACAGGCACCTCGCCGTGGGCGATCTTCTTAATGAGCTCCTCCGGCTTGTGGATGCCGTCATCTACGCGGGTGAACAGCACCGGCTTGCCGTCAAAGCGGGCAGTATCCACCTTTTTCTCCGCTGCTACGATAATACCGTCACAGGCGGCGATCTCGGCGCGGGTCAGGATATTCTTTTGCGCCGTCCGAACCATTGGTCTCCACCTTGGTGGGCAGGCCCAGCTTGTCTCCGGCCTTGGTCAGTGCTTCTGCCGCCATGTAGGTATGGGCAATGCCGTTGACACAGGCGGTCACAGCCAGAATGCGGTAGCCGTCCTGCGGGATGGCCTGCTGGGTAAAGCTTTCTGTACCGAACTGCGCTTCCTCCTGTGCATCGATGCACTCCAGAAACTCCTTGGGGCTCTTTGCAGCTTTAAGCTTTTCCACAAAGTCCTCGTTCATCAGCATCTGCATCATGCGCGCCAGCATATCCACGTGCAAGCTGCCGTTTTCCGGGGCGGCAATGGCAAACAGCAGGTCGGTGGTGCCGTCATCTTCGGCGTTGTACTGCACCGGGGTGCTCAGCCGCAGGGCGGCCAGACTGGGACGGGTGACCACATTGGTCTTGGCGTGGGGCACAGTGATGCCGTTGTCCACATAGGTAGAGCCCTCGGCCTCGCGGGCATAGAGCGCCTTTTTGTAGGCCTCCTTGTCGGTGATGTTGCCATGGGTAGCCTGCAGCTCCACCAGACGGCTCAGGATCTGCTCCTGCGTCTGCAGCGCTTCGTCCAGCGCAATGGACTGTGCGGTAAATAACTCGGTAATGCGCATAAACGTTCCTCCTTTGTTCCTTTTATCTTAGGGTGTATCAAAAGCTGCGCCAGCAGCTCGTCGATCTTTTCCTTTGTGGCAAGCCCAAGGCTGAAAGCCGTTGCGCTGCCGCAGGCGGTGCCCAGACGCAGCGCCTGCGCGTAGCTGCGGCTTTGCAGATATCCGGCCACAAAACCGGCCACCATGCTGTCGCCTGCACCCACACTGTTGACCACCTTGCCCTTTGGGGCAGCCGATGCGGTGCACCTGTCCCTGCTCGTCCAGCAGCAGCGCACCGTCCCCCGCCATGCTCACCAGCACGTTGCGGGCGCCCTTTTCCTGCAGAGTGCGGGCAGCGGCCACGATCTCGGCATCAGTGGTCAGCACCTTGCCCACGATCTCGCCCAGCTCATGGTTGTTGGGCTTGATGAGGAAGGGGTGGTAGGGCAGCACGTTCACCAGCAGATCACGGGTGGCATCCACCACTGCGCGCACGCCCCTGCCCTGCAGCCGCGCCAGCAGCCGCTCGTAGACGCTTTGCGGCAGGCTTGCCGGGATGCTGCCTGCCAGAATGAGGATATCACCCTCGGCCAGCTTGTCCAGCTGGGCTTCCAGCTGCTGCAACGCACTTTCCGGGATGGCCGGGCCTGCACCGTTCAGCTCGGTCTCCTGCCCGGCCTTGATCTTGACATTGATACGGGTCATGCCGTTTTCCAGATGCACAAAATCGGTTTTCAGTCCCTGCGCCGCCAGACCGCGCTCCAGCCATGCGCCGGTCTCGCCGGCCACAAAGCCCAGTGCCACGCTCTCGCAGCCCAGCTGCGCCAGCACGCCGGACACGTTGATGCCCTTGCCGCCCAGCACACAGTCCTCGCCTTTGGCGCGGTTCACTTCGCCCACCTCCAGTGGTGCGTCCAGACGCACAACGTAGTCGATGGCCGGATTAAAAGTAACAGTATAGATCATGCTTCTGTCTCCTTTTACAAATGTTTGCTGCTTATACTTGGGGTTCGGACAGCGGTTAGTCAGGATGGCACCGCCGTGCAGATCCGTGATGACCGCCGGGTAGATCTTTGCAAACTTGGCGTCGTCCACAAGGAACCAGCTTTCCCTTGCGCGGCGGACGGCTGCGGCCTTTACGGCTGCTTCCTCGGGGTCCGGGGTGGTAAAGCCCGCTTCCAGCGCCACGCCGTTGGCACCCATAAATGCTTTGGTGAAGTTATACTGCTGGATGCTGCTGACCGCCGGGGCACCCACGATGGCTTCGGTCTGGGGCGCAGCAGCCCTCCGGGCAGATACACCCGGCAGCCCTTTTGCGCCAGTAGCCGGGCGTGCGCCACGCCGTTGGTCACATAGGTAGCCTTGAGCACTGCACCCGTCAGCGCCCGCACCAGCTCCAGCGTGGTGGTGCCTGCATCGATGAACACAAAATCTTCGGCGGTGATGAGCGCTGCGGCGGCTGCGGCAATGCTGCGCTTTTCTGCCACTGCCAGCGTCTCCTTGGCTTCCATGGTGGGCTCGTCTGCCAGAAAGCGGCTGTCCGGCAGGGTAGCCCCTCCGTGCACCTTGGTCAGCCTGCCCTGCCGATCCAGCTCGGTCAGATCGCGCCGGATGGTGGATGCGCTGGTGTGCAGCGCTTCGCACAGCTGCTGCACCGTCACGGTGCGCTTTTCGTTCAGCTGTTCTAAGATCAGTGCAAAACGTTCCTCTGCCAGCATGGTGTCTTTTTCCTTCTTTCCTTCCCACTCTGACCGGTTTTGCACGGTCTTGGCGTGTTTTGGTTGTCTGTAGCTTTATTATAGCAAAAAATCAGTCAAAATCAATCATTTTAGTCGTTTTCGCTCACAAAAAATGTCCTCGATTTTTGTGCACGGTTGCTAACATCTAGGATACAAGAGTGTCTTTACGCCAAAAAAGACCACCGCACTTGTGTATGCGGTGGTCTTTTTTTTGCGTTTATGTGACCGGTCGTGACCGGTTTTAGTGCTCAGGCTGGTTTCAATCAGGCGTCCGAGCGGGAATAGGCGTTCTTCATCTGGCTGCTCAGCTCAAACAGAACCTTATCCAGCGTGTCGGCGGCCTTCTCCTGCAGCATGGCGGCGATGGCGGTGTTGGCTTCCTCCCGCAGGGCGGCGCGGCGGGCAGCGTCCGGCTCGGCGGCAAGCTTTGCGTCATACTGGTTCACCAGTGCGCGGCCGGCAGAGAGCACGGCTTCCTCGTAGCGTTCAATGTGGAACAGGGACTTATTATAGGAAGCATCTGCCATTGCCGCAATGAGACGGCTGGTCCAGTAGAAGTTATCGGTGGACACAGTGCCAGTGGTGTTTGCCAGATACCCGGGGTGCGCTCCACGTTGGCGTAGAAGGGCACCATCGTGTTGAAGGCGTTGGACGCAAAGGCCACCCACTCCACTGCGCGGGACTCCTCCGGCTGGTCGGGGGCGCATCTGCAGCAGCGCCATAAAGTCGTTGCGGTTGATGCCGATAGAACGGTACGCGCCCTTTGCGGACTTGTCGCCGTAGCTCAGGTAGGGGTCGTAGGGGGTGCCCTGATAGTGGCTGGACAGCATATACTTGATGTCCTCCGGGGTCACCTTGCGCTCCGGCACCATGCACCACGGCAGGTCATCGGACATGGGGGTGTAGTCAGCATCGGCACCCTCCCACACCCATGTGCGGGGGTTGAGGTAGCGCAGCATATACCATGCGCGGGGGGTATTGTAAACGTGGTCGGCGTCATCGTGGCTGCCAAAGGCGTCCCGGGGTTCAGTGCGCCGTCCAGCGAGAGGTCGAGGTGGTTTTTGGCAATGAACTCCCTCAGGTCAGCAGAGCAGAGATGGTTCTCCTGCGCGCCGAAAGCGTCGTCGAGGTCGAAGGCGTCGATGCCCAGCTGGTTCGGCATGACCACATACACATCGTCCGGCACGCGGCGTGCCATCCAGTGATGGCCGCCGATGGTCTCCAGCCACCAGATCTCGTTCACGTCCTGGAATGCAATGCCGTTCATCTCATAGGTGCCGTAGGCTTCCAGCAGCTTGCCCAGACGGAGCACGCCCTCGCGGGCAGAGCGGATGTAGGGCAGCACCAGATAGACGATATCTTCCTCGCCGATGCCGCCGGGCACCTCAGGCTTTTCGCCCTTGGCGGGCTGATACTCCACCAGCGGGTCTGCGCCCAGCACGCGGGGGGTTGGAGGTGATGGTCTCGGTGGCGGTCATGCCCACGTTGGCGGCATTGACGCCGGAAGCTGCCCAGATGCCCTTGCCCTCCACGGCATTGGGCATGGCGGTAAACCGCAGTGCGCCCTCCGGCAGGGGGATCTCCACATGGGAGAGGACGCTGCGGTAGGTCTTGGGCAGATCCTCCGGGTGGATCACGGTGAATTTTTTAGCAGTGAAATGGCCGGAGCCGGAATCATCGTTCCGGGCGATCATGGTAGAGCCATCGTACGATGCTGCCTTGCCGACCAGAATGGTAGTGCAAGCCATAGGTTTTCCCTCCATATTCTATAATGTGCTTCTATTGTAGAACTTTTGCAGCGGAATTGCAACCGGGACGATTTAAAATGGCCTCCGCTGACGCTCTGGCCATGTTCAGCGGAAGGATTATTTTTTTTTCGCAATTCTGGAAAATCTGCGGATTTTCCAGAATTGCCTTTTCACGGGAGTTTGGAACGAACTCCCTCAGTCAAAACCTGACGGTTTTGACAGCTCCCTCTGGGAGGGAGCCTTTGGCATGGCGGGAAAGTTTCCGGCTCAAGCACAAAGTTTGTGGGTGTGCCCGCTCCCCCCCTGGGGGAGCTGTCGCGCAGCGACTGAGGGGCTATAAATCGGCGGAGCCGGAAAAAACGGTTAAAGATCTTCACGCCGAACAGGCGTGAATCTTCAGTTTTTTCCGGTGGAGCCTACTTTTTGGGGTTAAAAGGGGCGAGCAGCCCCTTTTCGTGGCTCCAGCGCGTCGAAATCGCTGTGACCTTGTTGTGCTGAACGCACAGCATTTGCTGCGCAAACCGGTCTGCGACTTGAAAGCCCCACTGGGGCTTTCATGCCTTGCAGGCACCGCCGCACTTTTTCTTCTCTTTTGGTGTCAAAAGAGAACATCCTCGGCAAACAGAAACTCTCCCAGCGGAAGCCATTCAAAATCGTTTTCTCAACAAAAAAACCGCCGCGCTGCGTACCACGGCAGAGCGGCGGGAGATGGAATGCTTTTTTCAGGCTGTTACTGGGCTGCCCAGTAGAAGTCCTCGCCGGCAGCGTACCGCCCACGGCGGCGGGGTCGGCATCGTAGAGCACCTGCAGGTAACCGGAGACGTCCGCCTTCAGTTCCTCGCCGGTCAGGCAGACGATGTTGCAGTTGGGCAGTGCCTTTTTGGCGATGGCGGCTTTTGCCACCACGCCCTGCTCCTCGCACAGAGCGGCGGTGCCGTCCAGATCGGTGTTGGCGGCGTTCACGCTCTGGGCGTAATCTGCCAGAAAAGCAGCTACCACATCCGGGTGCTCCTCGGCGTAGGCCTTGCGCACCACGGTCACACCGGTGATCAACTGGGTGTCTGCTACCTTGCCCCACTCGGCGGTCAGGTCAAGGGCTACCCGCAGGGTGTCGTCCTTCAGCCCGGCGGCAGTCACATAGGGCTGGGGCAGCACTGCAATGGCATCCTGCGTGCTGGCCATCTGGGCGGTCACCTCGGTGGCTTCGCTGTAATACTGGATGTCCACATCCTTGTCCGGGTCAAGGCCGTTGGCGGTAAGCAGATAGCGCAGCACATACTCCGGGGTAGTGCCCTTGCCGGTGGACAGGATGGTGCGGCCCTTGAGGTCTGCCATGCTGTGGACGGTGTCGCCCTGCTCCACCACATACAGAACGCCCAAGGTGTTCACTGCCACAGCCTGAATGCCGCCGTTGGTTTTCTGGTACAGGGTCGCTGCCAGATTGGCCGGGATAGCGGCCATGTCCAGCTCGCCCTTGATGAGCAGCGGCACGATCTCATCCGCAGCGCCGTAGAGCTGCAAATCGTAGTCCATGGCGGCGGTACCGGCCTGCTCCATTGAGAGCAGGTTGACAAGCCCCATGGTAGTGGGGCCCTTCAGGCCGGCGATGCGCAGTGGCTCGGTGGCAGACAGCGGCGCAGCTGCTTCTTCCTCGGAAGCAGCAGAGGAAGCAGCTTCGGACACCGCCGTGCTGGAAACGGCAGAGCTTGCGCTGCCGCCGCAGGCTGCAAGGCTCAGTGCAAGGCTGAACGCCAGCAGTAAGGACAGGATCTTTTTCATGATATACTCCTTTTCACACCCGGCACGCCCCGCTGCGGGGACGGAAACCGGCCTTTTTGAAAAATTTTGCAAAATCATTTGCTTTGCGCGTTCCAGTTTACTATAATAGGGGTAAAAATACCGTTGCGTGTGCAACGCAATTGCAGGAGGCTGCGGAGAACACTATTTTCTCTGCGGAGTTGCGATGAATAATTATCTGCCGCTGTTACAAAACACCACGCTGTTCGCAGGTCTTTCCGCTGCGGAGCTCAGCACGCTGCTGTCCCGGCTGGGGGCAAGCGTGCGCAGCTACGGCAAGGGCGAAGCCCTTGTGTTGGCGGGGGAACCCAGCCGCCGGGTAGGCATCGTGCTGTCCGGCGAGCTGGAAGCCTACCGCCCGGCACCGGGCGGGGCACGCATCCCCATTGCCCGGGTAGAGCCGGGCGGGGTATTCGGGGATGTGCTGGGAGGCTCCAGTCTGTCCAGCCCGGTCACCGTGCTGGCTGCCGCCCCCCCTGCGAGGTGCTGCTGCTGCCCTACGAGCGGCTGCTGCTCTCGGACGGCAGCCCCGCCCACCAGCGGGTGGTGCAGAACCTTGTGCGCACCATCAGCGATAAATATTTTTCCCTCTCCCGCCGCATCGACCTGCTGGTGATGAAGAGCCTGCGCGCCAAGGTGGCGGCTTATCTGCTCAGCGAAGCCGCTCGCGCCCACAGCCTGACCTTCAGCATCCCCTTCTCCCGCATCCAGCTGGCGGATTACCTCAACTGCGACCGCAGCGCCCTTTCCCGGGAGTTGAGCACCATGCAGAAGGAAGGGCTCATCGACACCTACCGCAGCAGCTTCAAGCTGCTGGAGCCGGATGCTTTGCAGCAGATGGTGCAGTAGCCTTTTGCCAACTATTTATATTTAAGGAGCGATCAAGCAATGTCCAAACCCGTACTCTGGATCGTGATCCCCTGCTACAACGAGGAGCAGGTACTGCCCATTACAGCACCCATGTTTCTGGAAAAGATCCACAGTCTGACCGCACAGGGGCTGGTCAGCGATAAAAGCCGGGTGCTCTTTGTCAACGATGGCTCCCGCGACAAAACGTGGGAGCTGATCCAAGGCTTTGCCGCACAGGACGAGCACTATATCGGCATCTCCCAAAGCCGCAACCGCGGCCACCAGAATGCCGTGCTGGCGGGGCTGATGGAGGCACTGCACAGCGACAGCTGCGACATTACCATCTCCATCGACTGTGACGGTCAGGACGACATCAACGCCATGGACGAGATGGTGAAAAAGTATCTGGACGGTGCCGAGGTGGTGTACGGCGTGCGCAGCCGCCGGGACACCGATACCTTCTTCAAGCGGTTCACCGCCGAAGGCTTTTATCATGTGATGAACGCTCTGGGCGCGGATATCGTGTTCAACCACGCAGATTACCGCCTGATCAGCACCCGCGTGCTGGAAAGCTTTGCGGATTACAAGGAGGTCAACATCTTTTGCGGGGCATGGTGCCGCTGGTGGGCTTTGCCCACGATGTGGTCACCTACGAGCGCCACGAGCGCCTGGCAGGCGAGAGCCACTACCCCTGAGCAAGATGCTGGCGCTGGCCTTTGACGGCATTACCAGCCTTTCCAACAAACCCATCCGCATCATCACCGGGGCGGGCATCGTGGTGAGCCTTGTCAGCTTTATCGGGGTCATCTGGGCCATCGTGTGCGCCGCCATGGGCAGCAGCGTGGCAGGCTGGGCCTCTACCGTGTGCATTGTCTGCTTTATGGGCGGCGTGCAGCTGGTGTGTCTGGGCGTGATCGGCGAGTATATCGGCAAGATCTATATGGAAACCAAAGCCCGCCCGCGCTATATCATCTCGGAGCGCACATGGGCTCCCTATGAAAGGAAATATCACGGATGAGCAAGCAAAGCTGGAAGGGCAGCACCCTTCTGAACCCGGAGCCGCCGGTACTGGTATCCTGCGGCGGGCTGGATAAGCCCAACCTTATCACCATCGGCTGGACAGGCACCATCTGCACCCAGCCCAGCATGGTATCCATCAGCGTGCGCCCGGAGCGGTACAGCCATCAGCTGCTGTGCGAGTGCGGGCAGTTCGCCATCAACCTGCCCACCGAAAAGCTGGTGCGCGCCATTGACTGGTGCGGTGTGAAGAGCGGCCGCGAGATGGACAAGTTTGCCGCCTGCGGCCTGCACGCCGCACCGGGCAGCGTGCTGACCGACTGCCCGGTGCTGGAGGAAAGCCCCGTCAACTTGGAGTGCCGCATCACCCAGCGCATCCCGCTGGGCAGCCACGACCTGTTTTTGGCCGAGGTGGTGGCCTGCGATGTGGACGAGAGCCTGCTGGACGAAAAAAGGCAAGCTGTGTCTGGATAAGGCAAACCTCATCGTGTACAGCCACGGCGAGTATCTGGCCCTTGGCAGAAAGCTTGGCACCTTCGGCTACAGTGTGCGGAAGAAAAAGCCTGCAAAACGTAAGAAATAGCAAAAAGGCGATGCCGTGCGGCATCGCCTTTTTGTTATTTACTTCGTGTTTTACCCGCTGGATATCCCCCAAGTCGTAGGGGGTGTTCTGGTAAACGTAGTAGTTGAGCCAGTTGGAATAGAGCAGATGGGCGTGGGCCCGCCAGCGGAACAGCGGCGGCTTTGCGGGGTCGTCGTCCGGGTAGTAGTTGGCAGGCACATGGATGGGCAGACCCTTGGCTACGTCCCGCTTGTACTCGGCATCCAGCGTGTACTTATCATACTCCGGGTGGCCGGTGACAAAGATCTGGCGGCCATTTTCGGTGCTCATGAGGAACGGGCCTGCCTCGTCGCTCTCGGCCAGGATGCGCAGGGCGGCGCAGTTGTCCACATCCTCCCGGCTGATGCCGGTATGGCGGCTGTGGGGGGCGTAGAACACCTCATCAAAGCCGCGGACCAGCGGGTTTGCCGGGCGGGTGACCTTGTGCTCAAACACGCCGAACATCTTTTCCGGCAGGATATGCTTGCGCACGCCGTAGTGGTAGTACAACCCTGCCTGTGCACCCCAGCAGACATGGAGGGTGGAGTAGACGTTCGTTTCACTGAAGTCCATGATCTCGCACAGCTCGTTCCAATAGTCCACCTGCTCAAAATCCATGGTCTCCACCGGCGCACCGGTGATGATCATGCCGTCGTAGCGATTGTTCTTCACCTCGTCAAAGGTCTTGTAAAAAGCCTCAAGGTGAGCAGCCGACACATGGGTGGCAGAGTGGCTGGCGGTCTGCAGCAGGGTCATGTGCACCTGCAGCGGGGTGTTTGCCAGCAGCCGGGCGATCTGGGTCTCGGTGGCGATCTTGGTGGGCATCAGGTTGAGGATCAGGATTTCCAGCGGGCGGATATGCTGCGCCAGCGCCCGCTCCCGGTGCATGACAAAGACGTTTTCTTCGTACAGGGTATCAAAGGCGGGCAAGGTCTTGGGGATGATCAGCGGCATAGGATGGTTGCTCCTTTGCTAGATGATCCAAAAATGGCTCCGCGTTCGCTTTGCCATCTTCAGAGGAATCATGATTTTTGATTTCACATTTGTCGCTGCCTGTTGGCCGCGACAAATGTATTTGCACGGAGGGAATCATACCTTATCCAGCGCCTGCGCGATATCGGCGATGAGGTCCTCGGCAGACTCCAGACCGCAGCTCATGCGCACCAGCTCGGCGGGCACACCGGCGGCAGCCAGCTGCTCGTCGTTCATCTGGCGGTGGGTGCTGGAAGCGGGGTTCAGGCAGCAGGTGCGGGCATCTGCCACATGGGTCTCGATGGCGGCAAGCTTCAGCTCCTTCATAAAGGTGCTGGCAGCCTGACGTCCGCCAGCCAGACCAAAGCTCACGACGCCGCAGCTGCCGTTTGGCAGGTACTTCTGCGCCAGTGCGTGGTAGGGGCTGCTTTCCAGCCCGCAGTAGTTCACATAGGCCACCTTGGGGTGGTTTTCCAAGAACTGTGCCACCGCCATGCCGTTGGCGCAGTGGCGCTGCATCCGAACGTGCAGGCTTTCCAGACCAAGATTCAGCATATAGGCGTTCATGGGGGACTGCATGGAGCCGAAGTCTCGCATCAGCTGGGCGGTAGCCTTGGTGATGAAAGCCCCTCCTTACCGAAGCGTTCGGCATAGGTGATGCCGTGGTAGCTGTCGTCCGGGGTGCACAGACCCGGGAACTTCTCGGCGTGCGCCATCCAGTCAAACTTGCCGCCGTCCACGATGGCACCGCCCAGCACCGCGCCGTGGCCGTCCATGTACTTGGTGGTGGAGTGAGTCACGATGTCCGCGCCCCACTCGAACGGGCGGCAGTTGACCGGCGTGGCGAAGGTGTTGTCCACGATCAGCGGCACGCCGTGCGCATGGGCGGCCTTGGCAAACTTTTCAATGTCCAGCACGGTCAGGGCGGGGTTTGCGATGGTCTCGCCGAAAACCGCCTTGGTGTTGGGCTGGAAGGCCGCGTTCAGCTCCTCCTCGGTGCACAGGGGGGGTCTACAAAGGTGGCAGTGATGCCCATCTTTGCCATGGTGACCGAAATCAGGTTGAAGGTGCCGCCGTAGATGGTGCTGGAGGCCACGATGTGGTCCCCTGCTTCGCAGATATTGAACAGGGCAAAGAAGTTTGCGGCCTGTCCGCTGGAGGCAAGCATGGCGGCAGTGCCGCCCTCCAACTCGCAGATCTTTTTGGCTACCATGTCGCAGGTGGGGTTCTGCAGACGGGAATAGAAATAGCCGTCTGCTTCCAAATCGAACAGCTTGCCCATATCCTCGCTGGTGGCGTACTTGAAGGTGGTGGACTGGATGATGGGGATCTGACGGGGCTCGCCATTGCCGGGGGTGTAGCCGCCCTGCACACAGATGGTATCACGGTTCATACAACATACTCCTTTGCTGGTTTTTTGGACGGGAAGGACGATTCCCCGCAGGAGAGCTGTCTCCGGCGGGGAATCGAAAATTCAAAGCTTTTTATTTCCGCAAGCGCTTATCGCTCTTGGTGGCCCACAAAGTACCCACAGACTGGAACGCCTGCACCATCAGCACCAGCAGCACCACACAGACGATCATGATGTTGGTCTGGTAGCGGTAGTAGCCGTAGGACAAGGCGATCTTACCCAGACCGCCGCCGCCGATGACGCCGGACATGGCGGAATAGCCCAGAATGGTGGTCAGTGCGGTGGTCATGCTGGAGATCAGGCCGGGCAGGCACTCCGGGATCATGACCTTGGTGATGATCTGGAAGGGGTCGCGCCCATGCTCTGGGCAGCTTCCACTACGCCTTCATCCAGCTCCCGCAGGCTGGTCTCCACCAGACGTGCCACAAAGGGGAAGGCGGCGACCACCAGCGGCACTACGGTGGCCTTGGTGCCCACCGTAGTGCCCACGATGGCGCGGGTAAGCGGGAACACGCAGATCATCAAAATCAGGAAGGGCACACTGCGCAGAATGTTGATGACAATGTTGATCAGATGCATCAGCCAGCCGGGCAGGGGCAGAATGCCGTCCTTGTCACCGGCTACCAGCAGCACGCCCAGCGGCAGACCCAGCACCAGCGCAAAGGCGGTGGAGAGCACCGTTACATAAAAGGTCTCCCAAATGGCAAAACCGTAATCTGCGATATTCATATACCGGTCACCTCCTCTACCGTTACGCCAGACTGGCTGCGCATATATTCCATAGCCTGCTGTGCGACAGCAAGCTCTGCGGGCAGCTTGAGCAGCATGGAGCCGTAGCACTGGCCGCTCAGATCGCGGGTATCGGCGCTGAGCACCGACACCAAAATGCCCTTTTTTCGGCGGCAAGGCTTGCCACCAGCGGCTTTGCGGTGGAGGAACCATTAAAGGTAACGCGCACCACATGGTCATCCGGCGCAAAGCAGGAAAGATCCCGCGCTGCGCTGCCGCCGTTGGGCGCCACCAGACGCTTGGCAGCCGCCGTTTTGGGGTTTGCAAAAATTTCCTGTACCGAGCCCTGTTCCACGACCACACCGCCGTCCAGAATGGTCACCTTGTCGCAGATCTCCTTCACCACGCTCATCTGGTGGGTGATGATGACCACGGTGATGCCCAGTTTGCGGTTGATATCCTTGATCAAGGTCAGGATGGAGTGGGTGGTGTTGGGGTCCAGCGCGCTGGTGGCCTCATCGCACAGCAGCACCTTGGGGTTGGTAGCCAGTGCGCGGGCAATGGCGATGCGCTGCTTCTGACCGCCGGACAGCTGTGCCGGGTAGGCGTTGGCCTTATCCGGCAGCCCCACCATCTCCAGCAGCTCCATAGCGCGCTTTTCCGCCTCGGCCTTTTTTACGCCTGCCAGCTCCATGGGGAAGCATACATTGCGCAGGCAGGTGCGCTGCATCAGCAGGTTGAACTGCTGGAAGATCATGGTGATCTCCCGGCGGCGCTTGCGCAGCGAGACGGGAGACAAGGTTTCCATTGCCACGCCGTCGATCACCACGCTGCCGCCGGTGGGGCGCTCCAGCAGGTTGATGCAGCGCACCAGCGTGGATTTGCCCGCACCGGACATACCGATGATGCCGTAGATAGAGCCATCGGGAATGGTGAGGTTGATGTTTTGCAGCGCTTTCACCGCGCCATCCTTCATCTGGAAGGTCTTGGAAAGGTACTTGAGTTCGATCACAGAAATTGCTCCTTTAGCTTATCCCTCGATGATAGATTATCCCTCGATGGGTGCCAGACTGTCCTGCTTGCCGCCGTAGATGCCCATGGGCTCTACGTGAATGCCGGCAACAGTGACCAGATGGGTACCCTTTTCGGCGTTGAAGTTGTCCAGATACGGCTGATGCTGGAAGTAGTTGGTGTCTACCTGACCGTCCTCGACGACCGGTTGGGGATCACATAGTCGTCGTACTCCTGAATATCCAGCGTGATGCCCTTGGCGGCAAGGATCTCCTTGCACACCTCCAGCACCTCGCAGTGGGGGGCGGGAGTAGCGGCGCAGCTGACGGTCTGGCCGTTCAGAGCGTCATAGTCCACAGTGGAATCGTAGCCGTCAGTGGGGTTCTCCACAACGGACACCACGGAGCCCTTGTAGGTCTCGTCCATGAAGTCCTTCACCTTCTGGCTCTGCAGAGCAGCAGCCAGAGCCTTGATCTTGGGCTCCTCCTGATTGCCGTCCTTGCACACCAGAATGTTGACGTAAGCAGAAGAGCCGTCCTCCATGGCCAGTGCATCGGTCATGGGGTTCAGACCGGCAGAGATGGCGTAGTTGGAGTTGATGACGGCGTAGTCCTCGTCCTGCAGGACGTTGGGCACCTGAGCGGCCTCCACCTCGTCCACGGTGACGTTCAGGGGATTCTCCTCAATGTCGTTCTTGGTGGCGGTCAGGCCGGCATCTGCCTTCAGCTTGAAGAAGCCGTTCTTCTCCAGCAGGGTCAGGGCGCGGGCCTCGTTGGTGGTATCGTTGGGCACAGCCACCTTGATCTTATCCAGCTTAGCTGCGGCAGAGGATGCCACGCTGCCGGATGCAGCGGCGGAAGAAGCAGTGGAAGAAGAACCACCGCAGGCAGTCAGGGCAGCGGCTGCGGCTGCTACACCGGTAACTTTCAGAAAATCGCGACGAGTAATCATAGTTTTGTTCCCTCTCTATTGTTCTCTATTATGTACTGCGACCCGCACGGCACCTTTCCGCGCGCGGCCTTGAACGGATGAATGAAAAAAATGCCCCCGTCCTTACGAGCCTTAGACTCTGCAAGGACGGAGGCATGAACATACTTCCGTGGTACCACCTTGGTTCACTGCATCCTTACGGGTGCAGCCTCGATGCTGCGGCAGCGTATGCTGCTTACAGCCGGACGCTGTAACGGGCGCATCCCGTTGCGGGCTTAGCACTCCTGCGCCTCGTCCGCACGGCTCCGAGACCATTTTCAGCTTCCTGTTTCCTGCCCTTTTTTCACCGCCCGGGCTCTCTGGTAAGGATCAATGCGAAGGCCTACTCTTCTCTTCACAGCCATTTTTGTGATATTGACACTATAATAAACCCATCGGCGGCATTTGTCAACACCCCTAACGAAGTTTTTTGGTAGGAATATTGCTTCCGGCCTTTTGCCGCGCCCGTTTTTTTGATACACCCTTGTATGCGGCTGGTGCACATGATAAAATAGGGTATCATCTTTTTCAGCAAGGAGAGCAGGCAATGAACAGCAGAGACCCTTTTTTCCCGATGAAGAGCTGCGCCGCCGCATTATGGATTTTATCATGGCCGCAGGGCAGACCCTGCTGGAAAACGGCGCGGAGGTGTTCCGGGTGGAGCAGACCATGGAGATCATGGCGCGCAGCTTCCACCTGCGGGAATTTCACGTTTATGTGCTGACCAACGGCATGTTTGCCAGTGCCGGCACTGCCGAGATCAGCGAAGTGCGCAACGTACCGGTGCGCACCACCCATCTGGGGCGGGTAGCGGCGGTGAACGAGCTTTCCCGCCAGATTGCCCAGACCGGGATGACCTTAGACGAGGCCGAGAGCCGTCTGGTGCTGGCGCGGCAGCTGCCCTTCCCCAAAGATCATGTGCAGCTGCTGTCCGGGCTGTGCGGGGCGTTCTGCTTTGCCATGATGTTCGGCGGCAACCTGCGCAGTGCACTGGCAGCTGCCGGGGCGGGACTGGTGGCCAGCTGGTATCTGCTGTGGTGCGGGCGGCATGAAGTGCCCGGCGGCTTCCAGAAGATCAGCACCGCCGCGCTGATCACGCTGGTGTGCATTCTGCTGTGCAATCTGCTGCACACTTCTGCCAGCCACGCCATCATCGGTACGCTGATGATCCTGACCCCGGGCATCGCCTTTACCATGGGTATCCGGGACTTTGTGCAGGGCGATTATCTTTCCGGCACCATCCGCATGATCGACGCTTTGCTCATTGCCGCCAGCATTGCCATAGGCACCGGCCTTGTACTGCGGCTGTACACGGTACTTACGGGGGTGGTCGTGGTATGATGTCCCTTACAGCTGTACAGATCAGCGAGCTGACCGCGCAGTTTTTTCTGGCCGCGGCGGGCACGCTGAGTTTTGCCATTCTGTTTGCGTGCCCCCGGCGCTGCCTGCCTTACTGCGCACTGGTGGGCGCTGGGGGCTGGCTGTGGTACGAACTGCTGACCCTGCTGGGCGCAGACGCCGCCACGGCCTCCCCTGCTGGCGGTCATCCCGCTTACCATCCTTACCCGCGTGTTTGCCATTACCCAAAAAACGCCGGTCACGGTGTTTTTGCTGACCGGCATTTTCCCGCTTGTGCCGGGCGCGGGCATCTACTACACCGCCTACTACTTTATCCAGAACGAAAACGCTCTTGCACTGGCTAAGGGCATCAGCACCTTTAAAATTGCGGTGGCGCTGGCTATCGGCATCAGTCTGGTGCTGTGCGTGCCGCTGCCGAAAAAGCGGAAATAATCTGTTGTTTTCCACGCTATTTATAAGGAGTGATCTCTATGAACGCAATGGAACTTCTGACTACCCGCCGCACCTACCGCCGGTTTGCACAAAAGGCCGTGCCGCAGGAGGTGGTAGACGATATCGTACAGGCCGTGCGGCTGTCCTCCTGCGGGGCAAACCGGCAAGCGGTGCGTCTGGTGCTGGTGCAAAGCCCGGAGATGGTGGCCAAGGTACAGCCGCTGGTCAAATGGGCCGGCTATCTGCCGCCGGAGCAGGGCACGCCCAAGGCGGACGAGCTGCCCACCTTTTATGCAGCTGTGGTGCAGGATACCGCCATTCCCGGCGACCTTGCCACCGACACCGGCATTGCGCTGGCCAACATGACCCTTGCCGCATGGGACAAGGGCGTGGGCAGCTGCATCATGGGCGCGATCAACAAGCCCGCCCTGACCGCGCTGCTGGGCATTGAGGAGCCGCAGAAGCTGGCCTTTATGGTGGCCTTCGGCTACCCCACCCACAAAGCCGGCATCGTCCCCATGACCGAGCAGACCGGCGTAAAGTACTATCTGGATGAAAACCGCGACTACTGCGTACCTAAGCGCAGCGCGGAGGAGATCGCAAGAAGCGTATAATTGTCACGGTGCAAGCGCACCCCCTCAGGCGCTAACGCGCCAGCTCCCCCAAGGGGACGCCTATGGGCTATGCCGGAAACTTTGCCGCCACCACTAAAGCCGTCCCCTTGGGGAAGGTGGCATCGCCGCAGGCGATGACGGAAGGGGTTTATACCGCATATATTCACACATTTTCTCCGTTATTGCATAAATGTTTGCAAAATCGTTTCAATTTCACGGATTATTATGCACAAGTATTGACTTTTTGTTTTGTACAAACTATACTAAGTGCGTTCCCCGAAAGCGCGATGAATCGCATCCCATCGGGGCAAAGCAAACTATATTGCATAGATTGAGGAGTGTTTGAATATGAAAAGATCTCTCGCCGCAGCTTCATGGCTGCCGCTGCTGTTTCCGTTGCTGCTCTGCTCTGACCGCCTGCGGTGGATCCGCAAGCTCTGCTGCTTCTTCTGTGGCAAGCTCTGCCGCTTCCTCCGAGGCTGCTTCTTCTGCCGCTGCTGCTGAGCTGACCACCGTGGAAGCCGGCAAGCTGACCATGGCTACCAACGCTGCCTTTCCTCCGTACGAGATGACCACCGATGCCGGCGAGTTTGAGGGCATCGATGTGGATACTGCCAAGGCCATTGCTGAGAAGCTGGGTCTGGAGCTGCAGATTGATGATATGGACTTTGACGCCGCACTGCTCAGCGTGCAGCAGGGCAAGGCCGACATCGTGATGGCAGGCGTTACCGTGACCGACGAGCGCAAGGCTGTGATGGACTTCTCCGACAGCTACGCCACCGGCATCCAGTCCATCATCGTGCCCAACGATTCCGACATTGCTTCTCCCGATGATCTGGCCGGTAAGACGATCGGCACCCAGCGTGGTACCACCGGCTACATCTACTGCTCCGATGATTTCGGCGATGAGAACGTGGTTGCTTACGACGATGGTCTGACCGCTGTGCAGGCCCTGAACAATGGTCAGGTGGACGCTGTGGTCATCGACAACGCTCCCGCACAGGAGTTCGTGGCTGCCAACCCCGGCCTGAAGGTGCTGGATACCAGCTACGCCGAGGAGGATTACGCCATCGGCATGGCAAAGGGTTCTGCTCTGGAGGACGCTGTCAACAAGGCTCTGGAGGAGTTGAAGGCTGACGGCACCCTGCAGGCCATCGTGGACAAGTACATCAACGCAAACTAAGCTGCGTGCCTTGTACCATTCCTGTACCCAAGGAGGCGCCCTGCTCCGGGGCACCTCTTTTTTTAGAAAAAAGTGGTTACAATTTATTGACAAACAGAAAGCGAGGATGTGAATGGCTGCGCAATACGAACTGCTCAAAGAGCTGCTCAACAGCGGCACAAAGCTAAGCTTTGGACAGGATTTCTTTTTAAGTTTTATCAGGCCTTTCTGCTGAAGGACCGCTGGATGCAGTACATCAACGGTGTGGGCACCACCCTGCTGGTCACCGCACTGGCGCTGGCGCTGGGCGTGGTGCTGGGCAGCGTGGTGGCACTGGTGCGCGTGACCCACGACCAGCAGCGACCCGGCCACAAAAACGCGGTACTGGGCTTTTTTAACGCGGTGTGTCAGCTGTACACCACCATCATCCGCGGCACGCCCATGATGGTGCAGCTGCTGATTATGGGCCGTGTCATTTTCGCCAGCAGCCGGAGCTTCACCTCCGTCGGTGCCCTGGCGCTGGGTATCAACTCCGGCGCGTACGTGGCGGAGATCATCCGCGGCGGCCTCATGGCTGTGGACCCCGGCCAGATGGAAGCCGGACGCAGCCTTGGCCTGAACTACATGACCACCATGGTGGTCATCATCATCCCGCAGGCCATCCGTGCGGTGCTGCCTGCACTGGGCAACGAGTTCATCACCCTGTTCAAGGATACGGCTCTGATCACCACCATCGGCGGCAAGGAGCTGCTGTATGCTGCACAGGGCATTATGAACCGTACCTATGAAGCCATGTTCCCCCTGCTGGGCGTTGCACTGATCTACCTGATCCTTGTTATGCTGTTTACATGGCTGCTGAGCAAGTTTGAGAGGAGGCTGGCACAAAGTGACCGATAAGATTTTGGAAGTACGCGGCCTGACCAAGACCTATGGCGGCGTAAAGAAGCGCGGCGCAAAAAAGCCGACCCCACGCTGGATGTGCTGAAAGGCATCGACCTTGATATCTACCGCGGCGATGTGGTGTGCCTGATTGGCCCTTCCGGCTGCGGCAAGTCCACCTTTCTGCGCTGCCTGAACCGGCTGGAGACTCCCACCTCCGGTTCCATCAAGTTTGAGGGTGTGGAGGTAAACGAGACACACATCGATGCCGTGCGCCAGAAGATGGGCATGGTGTTCCAGCACTTCAACCTGTTCCCCCACCTGACCGTGAAAAAGAACCTTGAGCTGGCACCCAGCCTGCTGAAGCTGAAGGACAAGGACGCCATCTCTGCCCGCGCAGACGAGCTGCTGGCCCGCGTAGGTCTGGCCGACAAGGCCAACGCCTACCCCAAGAGCCTGTCTGGCGGTCAGCAGCAGCGCATTGCCATTGCCCGCGCCCTGGCCATGGACCCGGACGTGATTCTGTTTGACGAGCCTACCAGCGCCCTGGACCCCGAGATGGTGGGCGAGGTGCTGGAGCTGATGAAGCAGCTGGCTAAGGACGGCATGACCATGGTGGTGGTCACCCACGAAATGGGCTTTGCCCGTGAGGTGGCCAGCCGGGTTATCTTCATCGATGATGGCAAGATTCAGGAGGACGAGCCGCCGCAGGAGCTGTTCACCAACCCCAAGCACCCCCCCCGCCTGAAAGCCTTCCTCTCCAAGATGCTGTAAAGAGTTTTTTTTAAACAGAATGCCGGACAACCTGCGGGTTGTCCGGCATTCTGTTTTCTTTATTTTTCTTACATTACATCCGTATCCGCTGCGCGGCGCGGGCGATGGAGGCAAGCAGCGCCACAAGGCGCTTTTCGTCCATCTGGCCGCAGTAGCTGGTAAAGGTGTAGTAGCACCCCTGCACGCAGAAGGAAAGCACCACCTTGCGCACTACGTCCGTCTCAAAGGTGGGGTCGGTCTGGGCGATGCACTGGCACATGGCCTGTTCCACCCGGTTGATGAACAGCCCCTGCCGGGAGCCGGAGAAGAGCACGGTGATCTCCTCCCGATGCTCGGCAAAGGCGCGGAACATCTCCCTCGCAAGCCACTCGGTGCGCTCGCTCACATCGCTGGCGGTCAGGCGGGGCAGGCTTTCCACCACCGCCTGCACCATCTCGTCCTCCATGGCGTTGGCCAGCGCATAGATATCCTGATAATGGGCGTAGAATGTGGATTTATTGATGCAGGCACGGTCGCACAGCTCCTTGACACGGATCTTTTCCACCGGCTTTTCGCGGCGCAGCTCCATAAAGGCCTGTTTGATGGCGCGCTCCGTCTTTTCAATGCGGATATCCAGACAACCCACCCCTTTTGCATTTTTGTTGATTTTCCAACATTTTTCCGGTTTTGCGGATAGACAAGCCCCGCAGCCCTTTTTTATACTGGATATAAGCGCAGCGGCGTTACTCCTTGCGGTACAAAAGCCCCTGCTGCTCCAAAGCTGCGCGGATGCGGGCAAAGGTGTCCTTATCCGGGCAGCGCAAAGTGTGCAGGTGCACGCCGCCGGTCATGCGGCTCAAAAGGCTCTCGGGCGCATCCGCCGCCTGACGGATAAAGTTGTCCACGTCGTACCGGTTGCACAGGTTCAGCGTGGCGCGGATCTCGCCGTACAGGCTGTTTTCCACCGCCACATCCACCACTGTGCCGCCCTGATCCACCACAGTGTACAGCTCCCGGCGCATCTCCTCCTGCGTGCGGTGCACACAGGCCAGAATGCCGGTATAGCCCTTTTCCGCCGGGTGCAGCTGATAGCCCCGGGGGGTGGCATCGATCTGCGCCCCGCCGGCGCGCAGCAGTGCCACATCTCCTACCACGATCTGCCGCGACACCCCCAGCTCTGCCGCCAGCGTGCTGGCGCTTAAAGGAGCACCGGCGCTGTTCAGCCGGGTCAGGATGCGTTCTCTGCGCTGTGCTGCATTCATAGGGGTTCAGGCTTCCTTTCCGTAAAACGACTTTTCTCTCCTTATTGTAGCAAAACGCGGCAAAATGTGCAAGGTTATTCCAACAGCAGGCTTCCGAAAAAAGGCTTCCCCGGAAGGGGGAAACCTTTCCCCAAAGGGTGAAAGCTTTTGCTCCGGGGCAAGCCTCAAGCGTTGCTTTATTCTACCCGCAGCAGGGTGGCGTAATTGGAGGGCAGCTGCACCTTCATGCGGTTCCACTCGGTAGAGACCAGCACTTCCTGTGCGCCTACGGTGTCCGCCATCAGATCGGTGACCTTGGCAGCTTCCACCGGCAGCTGGAACTCCAGCTGTGCGGGAGTATCGCCGTTATTCAGCACCGCTACCACCGCCTTGCCGTCCAGCACCCGGGCAAAAGCATAGCACTGGGTGGTGAGCTGCAGCTCTTTTTACCTCGCCGTAGGTCATTTCCGGCAATTCAGCCTTGCATTTCCCCAGAACTTTGTATACACTGGTAACAGGATTTGTGCGTTCTGCATCAGCGTAGTCGCTAAGCTCCAGACAGGGGCGCAGCGGCCAGTCGCTGCCCCACTCCTTTTTTGCCCTCGATGCCGAACTCCGAGCCGTAGTAGATGGACGGGATGCCCCACAGGCTGTACACCAGAATGGCAATGTGCCGGATATGCTCCCGGTTGCGCAGCTTGTTGGGCAGGCGCTCTACATCGTGGTTATCTGAGAAGAGATACAGCCGGGTGTCGTGGCACAGCCCCTGCAGTCGGCGCATAGTGTGGGCAATTTCAAAATAGTTATGGTCGTTGTGTCCGCTCCACAGGCCCTTGTGCAGCTCGTAGTTGGTAACGGAGTGCAGCATTTCCGGGTTTGCCCAGCGGCTGTAATCCCCGTGGATGACCTCGCCCATCAGCCAGAACTCCGGCTTCACTTCGTTGGCAAGGCGGCGCAGTCCCCTCATGAAGTCAAAGTCCAGCACGTCGGCAGCGTCCAGACGGATGCCGTCGATGTCGAACTGCTCCACCCAGAAGCGGACGGTATCATAATGGTACTGCTGCACCTCCGGGTTGCGCTGGTTCAGCTTGACCAGCAGGTTGTAGCCGCCCCAGTTGCCGTAGCTAAAGCCGTCGTTATACTCGTTGTTGCCCCAGAAATTCACATCGCAGAACCAGTCCTTATAGCGGGCGTTCTCGCGGTGCTCCTTCAGCTCCCGGAAGGCGAAGAAATCGCGGCCCACATGGTTGAACACGCCGTCCACGATGACCCGCTGTCCGCGGGCGTGGCAGGCCGCCACAAAGGCCTTGAACTCCTCGTTGGTGCCAAGGCGGCGGTCCACCAGACGGTAGTCGATGGTATCGTAGCCGTGGGAGCCGCTCTCGAACAGCGGGCCGATGTAGATGGCCGTACAGCCCAGCTTTGCCGCGTGGGCTGCCCATGCTTCCAGCTTTGCAAAAGCGCCCGGGGTGGGCTGGCCATCGTTTTCGTGTGCGCAGCCGCACAGCCCCAGCGGATAGATGTGATAAAATTCTGCTTCGTCATACCAAGCCATGATCGTTCGCTCCCATTCTATTGCTTAAAAAGTTGCACCGCCCGCAAGGCGGTAGCAACAGTATACCACACCCTCTGGCAAATATGTGTATTTTTTGCCGATTTTTGTCAAGATTCGCTAAGATTATCGGCCACTGTGCCGGTAAAAAGACGTTTTTCTTGGATAGTTTGCCCAAATAGCTTTGTACCAACCGGCGCACGGCGCGCCGGTCAACATAGAGAAGTAAGGAGATCTTTGCATGAATTACCCTGTGATCCCCCGCACGTTTTTCAGTGGCGACTGCTTCGATGCCTACCGCATTCTGGGTGCGCACCCTGCACCGACCCAAACGGCGCCGAGGGCTGGCGTTTTGCCGTGTGGGCACCCGGTGCCACCGCCGTGGAGGTGTGCGGCGGCTTTGACGGCTGGGAGCGCGGCGTGCCCATGGAAAAAAGCCGATACCGGCGTGTGGAGCGCCTTTATCCCCGGCCTTGCGGAGGGGGACCTGTACAAATACCGCATCCACGGCGCCGACGGCAGCACCGTGATGCGCAGCGACCCCTACGCCTTTGCCACCGAGCTGCGCCCCGCCACCGCCAGCAAGCTGACAAAGCTGGATTTCACCTTTGACGACACCGCGTGGATGGAGCGGCGGGACAAATGCCGCAACCGCCCGCTGAACATCTACGAGCTGCACGCCGGCAGTTGGAAGCATAAGCCCGGCACTACCCAGCCGGACGGCTCGGACGGGTGGTACAACTACGAGGAGCTGGCGCGGGAGCTGATTCCGTGGCTGCTGGAGCATCACTTTACCCATGTGGAGCTGCTGCCGCTGGCAGAGCACCCCTTTGACGGCAGCTGGGGCTACCAGACCACCGGCTACTTCTCGGTGACCAGCCGCTACGGCTCCCCGCCCAGTTTGCCAGCTTTGTCAACGCCTGCCACCGCATGGGCATCGGCGTCATCATGGATTTTGTACCGGTGCACTTTGCCGCCAATGCTGACGCGCTGGCAAAGTTTGACGGCACCCACCTGTACGAGTACGACAGCGACGTGGGTCAGAGCGAGTGGGGCACCTGCAACTTCAACTACTACCGCCGGGAGGTGTGCAGCTTTTTGAGCAGCGCCGCCGGGCTGTGGATGGACGTGTACCACTGCGACGGCATCCGCATGGACGCCATCAGCCGGGCGCTGTACTGGCTGGGCGACCCGAGCCGCGGGGTGAACCAGGGCGCGGTGAACTTTTTGCGCAGTTTGAATCACGGCCTGAACGAGCGCTGGCCCACCGGCATCTACATGGCGGAGGACTCCACCAACTTCCTCAAGGTGACCGCTCCCACCCGCTACGAGGGCGTGGGCTTTGACTACAAGTGGGACATGGGCTGGATGCACGACACGCTGGACTACTTTGCCACCCCCTTCGGCGAGCGCCCGGGCTGCTACGGCAAGCTGCTGTTCAGTATGCACTACTTTTACAACGAGTTGTATCTGCTGGCGCTGAGCCACGATGAAGTGGTGCACGGCAAAAAGACCATCATTGACAAGCTGTGGGGCAGCTACGCGGAAAAAATGTGCCCAGCTGCGCACCCTATATTTTTATATGTACACCCATCCCGGCAAAAAGCTGAACTTTATGGGCAACGAGCTGGCACACTTCCGGGAGTGGGACGAAAAGCGGGAGCTGGACTGGAATTTGCTGGAATACCCCTTCCACGATGCCTTCCAGAAATACTTTGCCGCCCTGTGCCGCACCTACGCCTCCGAGCCTGCGCTGTATGACGGTGAGTACAACCCGGACTGCTTTGAGTGGGTTGCAAGCGAAAGCTGTGCCGAGGGCGTGTACGCATGGCTGCGCAAGGGGCGCGGGCAGAACCTGCTCTGCGTCATGAACACACAGGACAGCGCCCACAAAAAGTTCCCTCTGTACCTCAAGTTCCCCCCGCAGCGCAGAGCTGGTGCTGGATACCGAGGCCGGCACATGGGGCGGCGTGCACAAGGCGCACCGCAAGCAGAACTTCCACACCACCGACGGCGGCGTGTTTGGCAGGGACTACACCCTGACGCTGGATCTGCCCGCCATGGGCAGCTACCTGCTGCGGCTGTCCCCGGAAGCCCCGAACCCGGACGCCGCCCGCCTGAGCGCCAACAAGGCGCTGGCGCAAAAGCGCAAGGCGGCAAAGGCTGCAAAACGCCACCCGCCGCAGAAGTTTCCGATAAGTAATATTTATGCAAAAATGTCCTGTCTGCTTTGAAAATGCGGCGGGACATTCTGCATTTTTCGCCGCCGGGGGCTGGACAGTGCCCGGGGGAGTTGTTATACTGTAGAATGTGAAACTTTGCAAGGAGGGTCTTGTTCCATGACCGATACTATCATCCTTCAAAGCCCTTCCGCTGCGGCGAAAACTGCGCTGGTGCTGGCTGCAGCGGCGGTGCTGCTGGCTGTTTTTGGCATTTCTGGGGCTGCGCCCGGCAGCAGATTCTTTTTTCCGCTGGTGAGCCTGTGGTGCAACTTAGCGCTGTTCGCCTGTGTGCTGCTGGTGCTGCGGGTAGCAGGGATCAAATTTGACCTGTTCCACAAAGCGGTGATCGTCGGCCTGTGGGCGGCGGCGCTGTCGTCTATTTTTTCTGGGCGCTGAACCGCCGCAGCTTTGTATACATCTGGGATTATGTCAACTATATCAACAAGCAGTACAGACGCCGAAGCCGCCTTTTTTGCAAAGCCCGGCGGCTGGCTTCCATTACATCTTCGGCTCTTTGCCGAGGACTACACCAACTTCATTACCCTGTTTCTGGATTTTCCCATTCTGCCTGAGCGACCGCACCGGCGACAGCTTTGCCTTCTGTCAGGTGTTCAGCATCCTGCCCATGCTGCTGGTGCTGCTGGCAGGGCTTACCATCAAGGTGGGGCAGATGCTGCAGGTGAAGAACCGCTTCTGGTATTTCCTTATTGGAATGTCGTGGATGGTCACCTTACCCGTGGCTGCGCATGAGTGCCATGCTCAGCCAGCCGGACTGGTTCGGCCTGATCTTCGGCTTCAGCATCCTGCTGCTCACGCTGGATTTCCGGTTTGAAAAACTGGAGCCGGTGCGCTTTTGCCTGCTGTTTGCTGCCACGGCAGCCATCATCCTCGCCCGCCGGTGGTTCCTCTACTTTGTAGTGGGCTACTACTTCGCTTACGCGCTGCTGGTGCTGGTAAGCAGCGTGCGCATTGCCCGCGCCGGGCAGAAAAAAGCAGGCCCTTGTGCAGGTGCGCAATCTGGTGCTGTTCGGCCTGATGAGCATGGTGGCCATGCTGGTCCTGCTCTGGCCGATGGTGTCCCACATCCTCGCCTACAACTACGCAGGCCGCTACTCCTATTATAACGGCGGCGGTCATGGTCAGGCGATCTACCTGCACATCGGCCGGATGGGCCTGTTGAACCTTCTGCTCATCGGTCTGGGCCTGTGGTTCTGCCTGAAAGCACAAAATGCCCGCGCTGCCCTGCCTTGCCGGGCTGGAGCTGGTGCTGAGCATGCTGCTGTTTACCCGGGTGCAGAACACCGGCTCCCATCAGTTCCTGCTCTTCCTGCCGGGATACTTCATCCTCTTTCTGCTGGGTGCCGCCGCGCTGGCCGAGGGCATCACGCGCCGCCGGAACCTGAAGATTGGCTTCTGGCTGTTCACCATCGCCTTTGCTGCCACCTCGGTGCGCTGCTCCCCGCTGACCACCGTCGCCATGCCGGGTTTTCGTCATCGGCCGCACTTTCCCGGCCTTCTGCAGGAGAGCGCCCGCGATTTTCATCCGCCATTGATGACTCATCTATGACCGCAAGGATCTTCGCCGCAGATCAAGCCATTGCCGACTGGATAGGCTCCCACTGCGCCGAGGGCGAGATCAGCTACATGATCCCCCACGATATGCTCTACAACCCCGACCACTTCAAGAACTGCCGCCTGCCTGAGACCCCCATCAACGACAAGCTGGCCTTCGGCTTCTCGGTCCCCGGCACCCACAACTTCCCCATGCAGTTCTTTGAGGCAAAATACGTTCTCACCGCTGATCCTTTCCCGCTGACTCATGTAAATGACCCTGAGAACGAGATGTCCCATCAAGCTGAACGAGAGGTTCCTTGCGGTGCGGGACGAATACTTTGCGCTGGAGGCCACCTTTGTATGGGGCAACGGCACCACCTTTACCATCTGGCGGCGCACCGCCGCCCCCACCCGCGCAGAGGTGGAGTATTACCTGAGCGCCTTTAAGGAAGAAGATGCCAAATACCCGGAGATGTTCTCCGAGATCGCAGAAAGCTGGCTGGCCGCCCGCGGGCTGTAACGCCGCTTTTATAAAAAGGAGATGTTCGACTATGGAACAAACTGCAAACACCATGCCCGCTGCCGCCTTGGGGCAGTACAAGGGGCTTGCCTTCACCCGCCGGGTGCGCCCGGTATCGGAAACGGCCGTGGAAGCGGATATCGGCAATCTGGCGCGGGTGCACGCGCCCTTTGTGCCCACCGGCGACCCCCGCCGCCCGCGGGATGCGGGTCACGCTGGATTTCGAGGGCTTTCTGGAGGGTGCACCCATCCCGGACAGCCGGATGGAAAAAGTGACCGTGGTGCTGGGCACCGGGCAGCTGATGCCCGCCGCCGAAGAAGCCGTGTACGGTCACTGCGCGGGCGAGACTTTCCGCTTCGATTTCACCTACCCCGCCGACTTCCGCGTGCCGGAGCTTTCCGGCAAAACCGCACAGTTTGAGATCTGCCTGCACACAGTAGAGCGCAAACAAGTGCCCCCGGTGGACGATGCCCTTGCAAGATCCCTGGCTATGACGATCTGGACGCCCTGCGGGAGAGCCTGCGGGAGAAAAAAAGCGTCTTTCCCCACGAGGCCAACGCCGACCGCATTGCCGGGGCTGCGCTGCTGGATATGGCGGGGGCGAACCTGACCGTGGAGCTGCCCGCAGAGCTGCTGGCGCAGAACGCCGAATACCAGATGAACCAGCTGCGCCAGCGGCTGCGCAAGAGCCAGATGACCATGGAGCTGTACTGCAAGAGCGCCGGGCTGACTCCGGAGCAGGTGCGGGAGGGCTACCGCAGGGAAGCCGAGCGTCAGCTGCGGGCGGTGCTGGCGGTGCGCGCCATTGCCGAAGCCGAAAAGATCACCGTGACCCAGCAGGAGGTGGACGCCGAGATCGCCCGCCTTTCCAAGCTGCACGACACCCCGGAAGAAGAGATCCGCAAGGTGCTCAGCCGGGACGCCGTAGCCGCCGCCGTGACCAACCAGAAGGTGCAGCGCTTCCTGCTCGACCACGCCGCACTTACCTCTGTTGTGGAAAAGGAGTAAAGACCATGGGCTTTTTTACCAGAACTGCAATGGATGCCTTGATGAAGACCAGCCATCCCGAGATCAACCGCCGCCAATGCTGGAATTTGCACCCCCACCGCAAGCCCTGCACCACCTGCAAGGATATCTGCCCCTACGGTGAGGAAATTTTCTCCCGCCCGAACCTTGTCAAGGACTGGGACCCCTGCACCGACTGCGGGCTGTGCGTTTCCGCCTGCCGCAGCGGGCTGCATTGCACCCTCGCCGGAGCAGGTGCAGCGGGATACCGCCGCAGCGGACTCCGACAGCGATACCATCTGGATCGGCTGTGAAAGATCCACCCGCAAAAACACCGTAGTGCGCAGCTGCATCTGTGCGCTCTCGTGGGAAGCGCTGGCGTATCTGGCGCTGAACAAAAAGATCGTGCTGGACCTGACCCCCTGCGGACAGTGCGAGAACGATCTGTGCGCCGAGCAGCTGCGTAAGGAACTGACCCGTCTTGTGGACTTTTTCGGTCAGCCGATGTTCGAAGCGCGGTTCTCGCTGGCGTATGAGGAAAAAAAGAGTACCCCTACCATGTGCAGGAGCTGACCCGCCGCGAGATGCTGGAGCAGGTGAGCCACGGCTCCAAGAGCGGCACCAAAAAGCTGCTGCAAATGCTGCCCGGTCTGCGCAGCGAGGAGGACAGCGGGGTGGACTTCCGTCTGCTGCTGCACCAGCGCACAAAGCAGCTGAAAGCCGCCATGGAAACGCCCCTGCAGTACGGCTACTATATGCCCAAATTCACCGATAACTGCTTTGGCTGCGGCCGGTGCGAAAAAAAGCCTGCCGTGCCAACGCTATGAAGTTTGAGGATATGCCGAACGGCCAGACCCGCATCGTACTTACCCCGTGGAAGTGCAGCGAGTGCGGCGTGTGCATGAACGTGTGCTCCAACAAGGGCTTTGACGGCATGAAGCTTTACCAGCTTACCACCCTTGGCCCCGTGGTGCTGCACAAGTGCACCAAGACCCTGTGCAAGCAGTGCGGCAAGCCCATTGCCCCGGACAGCGCCGAGGGACTGTGCTCGGTGTGCCGCATCAAGGCACGTACCCAGAAGCGGCAGGAGGAAGCGCGTCTGCGTGCCGAGCAGCTGAAAGCCGAACGCGCCGCCAAGGCCGCAGAGGATGCCGCCAAGGCCGCGGAAAACACTGTGGAACCCGCCGCCGAAGCTGCCGCTCAGACCGCAGAGACCGCCGCCACTGCCCTGCCCGATACCATCCCCGCCGGGCAGAGCGCTTCCCCCTGCCAACGTCACTGCGCCCAGTCTCGGAAAGCAAGTTTCCGAATAATAGCCGGACGATTTGACGATTCAGAATGCGCTCCGCGTTGCTTTGCGCATAAATAGCGGAAGAATTATTTTTATGTTTGGGATAGCGGAACGCCTGCGGGCGTTCCGCTATCCCATTTTCACGAGAGGGGTCAGCCCCTGCCCCGGTGGAAACTATTTGACGTTGCGCCCAAACAATGCTATACTGGGCTTAAAGTTACCGCCTTGGTAGCCGATGGACTTGTTACAGAGAGGTAACGGATGTGGTTCCGTTACCTCTTTTTTACAAAGAGCGAAAGAGGTTTTTATGATGCATCATGCTTTTTCCCGCCGTCAGTTCTTAAAGGCCGGCGGTACAGCAGCCCTTTCCACCGCTGCTGCCGGGCTGCTGAGCAGCTGCGGCGGCTCCTCTGCGGGCGGCACTGCCGCAACCGGCGACAGCACCACCTACACCGTACTGTATGCCCGTCAGCCCGCCACCCTGAACTACCTGATCTGCTCTGCCGACCCGGACCTGTACCACGGCACCCACTGCGTAGACACGCTGGTGGAGTACGACAGCCGCGGCAAGATCCGTGAAGGGCTTGCCACCAGCTGGGAGTGGGACGCCGACACCCTGACATGGACTTTCCACCTGCGGGACGAGAACTGGGTGGACTATACCGGCGCGGTGCTGGGCCCCGTGACCGCTCAGGACTTTGTGGACGCGCTGGCTTATCTGCTGGACCCGGACTACGCCTCCGGCACCGCCAGCCTTGTCACCCCCTATGTGGCCGGGGCTGAGGACTACTATAACTACTGCGTCTGGCGCAACAATGCCAACAATGGTACCGTGGCCGAGGACGGCACCACCTACACCATCGACGCCGCAGGCACCGTGACCCTGACCGCCGCCGATGGCAGCACCACCACCTGCCCTGCCGTGGATTTTTCCTCCGTGGGCGTTTGTGCCGTGGACGAGCACACCCTGACCTATACTCTGAACTACGACTTCCCGGGTTTTTGAGCCTTTTGAACTATGCCCCCTTCGAGCCCGCCTACGGCCCCATGCTGGCAGAGCTGGGCGACCAGTTCTGCACCAGCGCCGAGACCGCCTGCAACTGCGGTGCGTTCTATCTGGCCGAGTACACCCCGCTGGAAAGCTGGGTGATGAAGAAAAACCCCGAAAACTACGATAAGGACAACGTGTACATCGACACCATCCGCTACATCTACAATCAGGAGGCGCTCATCAGCGGCCCGGAGATGGTGCGGCGCGGTGAAATTGACCAGCCACCATCAGCTCGGACATTCTGGACAGCTGGCTGGCAGACGATACCACCAAGGACATGGTGTCCATGGAGCGCCCGGAGACCGGCAAGAGCTACTTCTATTTCTTCAACTTCCTGCCCTACGCCCACCAGTTCCCCAACTGGAACACCACCGGCGTGGACGCCCAGTACCAGCCGGACAACTGGGCCAAGGCGGTGAACAGCACCAACTTCCGCAAGGCGTTCCTCTACGCCATCAACCCCGCCGTCACGCTGGCGGTCACTGCGCCGGAAGGGTACGAGAACTACAAGCTGCACACCATCACCCCGCCCTCCTTCTGCGCAAACAGCAAGGGCGTGGACTACACCGAATGCGGTGCGCTTGCCAAGGTGACCGACCACTTCAACGAAGCCACTGCCAAGCAGTACCGTGACGCCGCCGTGCAGGAACTGACCGCTGCGGGGGCTACCTTCCCCATCAAGGTACAGTACCCCTACAACCCCGCCGTGGTGGACTGGGACAAGCAGTGTCAGGTGTTCAAACAGCAGGTGGAGGGCGTACTGAACGATGGCTTCGACTTTGTGGAGATCATCATCACGCAGGGGCCGTCCGATAACTTCCTGAATGCAGTGCGCCGCGCGGGTGCCTATGAGTTCATGTCCTACTACTGGGGCGCGGACTACTCCGACCCCGAGACCGAGGTGTACCCCTTCTATCAGGAAGCGGGCGACCGGGGCACCTGCTACGCCTTTCTGCGCACCGGCGTGGAGGACGGCATCATCACCGGCGAGACCGCCGGCTATGTGATGACCTACATGGACATGGTGGAAAAGGCCAAGGCCATCACCGCCGACCTTGACGCCCGGTACGCCGCCTTTGCCGATGCCGAAGCGTACCTCATCGAGAATGCGCTGGTCATCCCGCTTAGCCTGCCGGTGCCGCCCTACATCGCCACCCGGCTGAACCTGTGGGAGGGGCAGTACGCCCCCACCGGCTTTTCCACCAACCGTCTCAAGGGCATCCATATCCTTGATCATTACGTCTCCATGGACGAGTATAACCACAACCGGGATGCACGGTAAGGGCTAGAAAAAAGAGAGGTGCACACCATGGTGCAATATCTTGCAAAGCGCATCGGGCGCTCGGTGCTGACGATGTTTATCATCGTGACGCTGGTGTTCTGTCTGCTGCGGCTCATGCCGGTGGAGGGCTACTTTGCAAACTACGAAAAAATGTCCGAGGCGCAGATCCATGGCCGGGCTGCAGGCCATGGGACTTTTAGACCCCCTGCCGGTGCAGGTGGGGCGCTTTTGGAGAAACGCTTTGCACGGCGACCTTGGCGTGAGCCATATCTATAGGGTAAACGCCCCGGTCACCCAGATCTTAGCCCAGAAGCTGCCCATCTCCATCCAGATGGGCGTGCTGGCCATGCTGCTCAGCCTTGTGCTGGGCATTCCGCTGGGGCTTATCATGGGGCAGTACAAGGGACGCTGGCCGGATAAGCTGGGCACGGCGCTCATCGTGCTCATTCAGGCTGTGCCCGCTGCGGTGTACTTTTTGTACATCCAGATGTATGGTACGGCGGCGGTGGGCGTAGGCCTGCTCTTCAACGCCGCAAACTGGCGCTACTGGGTGCTGCCGGTGTGCAGCATGAGCCTTGCAAACCTTGCCTTTTACGCCATGTGGCTGCGCCGCTACATGGTGGACGAAAGCAACAAGGACTATGTCCGTCTTGCCCGCGCCAAGGGCGTGTGCGGGCGGGATATCGCGCTGCATCATGTGTTCCGCAATGCCATGGTGCCGCTGGTGCAGTATATCCCCTCGGCGTTTCTCAATACGGTGGTGGGTTCCATCTATATTGAGAGCCTGTACAGCATCCCCGGCATGGGCGGGCTGCTGGTCACCTGTGTGCAGCGCCACGACAACACCATGGTGCAGGGCATCGTGCTGCTGTACGCCTGTGTGGGCATCGTGGGGCTGATTCTGGGCGATATCCTGATGGTGCTCATTGACCCCCGCATCAATTTTGGCAAGAAGGAAGGTGGCCGCTGATGTTCAAACGCGCGTGTTCCCGTCAGCTGGAAGCGCAGCTGAACACCCTGCAAAAGGACGGCCCCGCCGCGTGGGCTGCCCTGCCGGAGGAGGAACTGTTCACCCCTGCCGGGTTCAGCAGCCAGCAGGCCGAAGCCACTGCCAGCACCAGTTACAGCTACTGGGGCAGCACTTTCCGTGCCTTTTTAAAAACAAGCTTGCCGTGGCGCTGCTGGCAGCGCTGGCGGCGGTGGTGGTGTTCGCCTTTGCGCAGCCGCTGCTGCCCGGGCAGGCAGACCCCAACCTTTGCGCTGTAGACCCCGCCACCGGCATCCAGTACCGCAACATCGCCCCGGGGCAGCAGGGCTTTCTCTGGGGCTCCAACTCCATCGGACAGGACCTGTGGGCGCGCATCTGGGCGGGGGCGCGCACCAGCCTGACCATCGCCTTTTCGTGGCGGTCATCGAAGCCGCCGTGGGCATTACCGCCGGTGTGCTGTGGGGTTATGTGCGTGGACTGGATTTCCTCTTTACCGAGCTGTACAACATCTTCGATAACATCCCCACCGCCATTGTGCTCATCCTCATCTCCTATGTGGCTACCCCCAGCATCTGGACGATGATCCTTGGTATGTCTATCAAGGGCTGGATCGAGATGGCGCGGTTCATCCGCAACCAGATCTTCATTATCCGCGACCGGGACTATAACGTCGCCTCCCGCTGCATCGGCACGCCCACTTTGCGCATCGTGCTGCGCAACCTGCTGCCGTATCTCGTGTCGGTCATCATGCTGCGCATAGCACTTACCATCCCGGAAGCCATCGGCAACGAGGTGTTCATCACCTACATCGGCCTTGGGCTCTCGGTGGAAACGCCCTCTCTGGGCAATCTGGTGAACGATGGCCGCAAGGTGATGATGCAGGCAGGACTGCGGTACCAGCTGCTCTACCCCGCCCTGATTTTAAGCTTTGTCACCATCGCCTTTTTACCTGATCGGCAACGCCTTCGCCGACGCCGCCGACCCCAAGAACCATCTGCAGTAAGGAGGATACCCCATGACCCAAGACCCCATCCTCTCGGTGCGCGGCTTGCAGATCCGGTTCGGGCTGCGCGGGCGCACCCTGCACGCCATCCGGGGCATCGACCTCGACCTTTACCGGGGCGAGGTGCTTGCCCTTGTGGGCGAGAGCGGCTCCGGCAAAAGTGTGTTCACCAAAAGCTTTATGGGCCTGCTGGACGCGAACGGCAGCATCACCGGCGGCAGCATCGACTACTACCCCCCCCCCGGCTGCGTCCCGCTGCACCTTGCGGCGCTCAAGACCGAAAAAAGTGGCTTGCCGTCCGCGGGCGGGAGATCGCCATGGTGATGCAGGATCCCATGACCAGCCTGAACCCGCGCAAGACCATCGGCGAGCAGATCACCGAGGCCGTCACCCCTGCATCAGGCTTAAAGGGCGCTGCTGCGCGGGAAAAGACGCTGGAATACCTGCGGGACGTGGGCATCTCCGACCCTGCGCTGCGGTATAAGCAGTATCCCCACGAGTTCTCCGGCGGCATGCGGCAGCGGGTGGTCATTGCCATTGCGCTGGCGTGCACCCCCAAAATATTGCTCTGCGACGAGCCCACCACCGCGCTGGATGTGACCATTCAGGCGCAAATTTTACAGCTGCTGCGGCAGATGCGGGCAAAGTACCACCTGACCATCGTGCTCATCACCCATGACCTTGGCGTGGTGGCAAACGTTGCGGACCGCGTGGCCGTTATGTATGCGGGCGACATCGTGGAGATCGGGACGGCAGAGGAGGTCTACTACGACCCGCGCCACCCCTACACATGGGCGCTGCTGTCCAGTATGCCCCAGATGGGCGTGAAGGGCGAGGATCTGTTCAGTATCCCGGGCACGCCGCCCAACCTGTTCGCGGAGATCCGCGGCGACGCCTTTGCGCCCCGCAACCCGCAGGCGCTGAAAATCGACTTTGTCAAGCGGCCGCCCTACTTTGCAGTGTCGCCCACCCACAAAGCGCGCACATGGCTGCTGGACCCTCGTGCGCCCCACATCGAGCCGCCCGCTGCGGTGAAAAAGCTGCAAAAAGGAGGGGCTGTGATATGGCAGAGCCGTTACTGGAAGTAAAAAATTTACAGGTGACCTACGGCAGCGGGCGCAAAGCCTATTCTGCGGTGCAGAACGCCAGTTTCACCATCTATAAAGGCGAGACCTTCGGTCTTGTGGGCGAGAGCGGCTCCGGCAAGACCACCATCGGCCGCGCCATTCTGCGTATCCTGCCCACCACCGGCGGCGAGATTTTATACAAAGGTCAGCGCATCAACGGCAAAATTTCCCGTGCGCTGGATAAGCAGCTCACGCGCGAAATTCAGATGATCTTTCAGGACCCGCAATCCTCCCTGAACGAGCGCGCCAAGGTAAGCTACATCGTGGGCGAGGGTTTGCAGAACGTGCGCCCGGAGCTTACCGCCGCGCAGCAGGGAGGAAAAGGTGCGGCAGGCGCTGCGGGAGGTCGGCCTGCTACCGGAGTTTGCTTCCCGCTTTCCCACGAATTTTCCGGCGGGCAGCGCCAGCGCATCGGTATCGCCCGGGCGCTGATCGTAGAGCCGGAGTTCATCGTGGCAGACGAGCCTATCAGTGCACTGGATATGTCCATCCGGGCGCAGGTGCTCAACCTGCTGCGCCAACTGCAAAAAGCAGCGCGGCATCACCTACCTGTTCATCGCCCACGACCTTTCGGTGATGCGCTATATTTCCGACCGCATTGCCGTCATCCGCAAAGGGCAATATCGTGGAGCTTGCGGACGCCGAGGAGCTGGTCACCCACCCGCTGCACCCCTACACCCGCAGCCTGCTTTCTGCCATCCCCATGCCGGACCCGCGCCGGGAGCGGGAGAAGCAGCTGCTGGTGTACGACCCCGCCATGCACGATTACACCGCCGCGCCGCCCGCGTGGCGGGAATTGCGCCCCCCCGTCATTGGGTGCTGTGCAATGACACAGAAGCGGCGCAGTGGCTCGCTGGAAGCGGGACGAACTGACAGAACAAAACCGGGCAGCCCGCTGGCTGTCCGGTTTTTGCATTTGTTTAACTTACTCTTCCGCTCTCTACCGAGAAGCTGACATCCGCCGCAGCCATAGTGGACTTGCGGTGGGATACCAGCAGCACCGTGCGGTCCTTGCACTCGGCGCGGACGGCGCGCAGGATGATGCCCTCGTTCAGGCTGTCAAGGTTGGAGGTGGGCTCGTCCAGCAGCAAAAAAGGGCGCATCGTGCAAAAATGCCCGCGCCACGCCGATGCGCTGCCGCTCGCCGCCGGAAAGGGGTGCCGCCCAGCTCGCCCACAGGGGTGTCGTAGCCCTTGGGCAGGCTGCGGATAAAGTCATCCAGCGCGGCCTTTTTGCAGGCGGCTTCCACTTCTTCCTGCGCAGCATCGCGCTTTGCGATGCGGATGTTGTTGCCGATGGTATCCGCAAACAGCTCGGTCTCCTGCGTCACAAGGCTTTCCTGTGCGCGCAGGGCGGCGGTGTTCACCCGCCGGATGTCCTCTGCGCCGAACCGGATGCTGCCGGTCTGCACGTCCCAGAAGCGCATCAACAGCCGCAGCAGGGTGCTTTTGCCGCTGCCGGAGCGTCCGGTGATGCCCACGATCTTTTTTCCGGGATGGTCAGGCTGATCTCCCGCAGCACCTGCTCCCCCGCGTAGCCAAAGCTGACGCCGCGCACCTCGGCACCCGCAAAGGGAGTGTTTTCGCCGTCGGTCACCTCGGGGTCACCGGTGCTTCGTCCAGCAGCGCCAGCACGCGGTCTGCGCTGGCAAATACCTGCGTCAGCCCTGCGCCAAGGTTCGCCAGCGCCACCACCGGCCCAAAGGAGCTGAGGGCGGTCAGGGTGCACACCAGCACCCCTGCGCCGCCAGTTCACCGCGCTGGTACAGCCACAGGCTCACACCCAGCACCGCCAGTGTGGTGAATAAGATCAGGGTGTTGGTCACGGCAACAATAAGCCCCTCGCGGTACTTCAGCGCCGTCTGCTTTGCGCCCAGCGTCTCGCTGTGGGCGGTGATGCCCGCCGCCCGGGCGGCGGTGTCCTGATACTGCAGGGTATCCCGCAGGCCGCGCAGGCTTTCCAGCACATAGCTGTTGGTATCCGCCAACGCCTGCCGGTATTCCCGGGCAACGGCCTGTCCGCGCTTTGCGCTCCACACCGGCAGCGCCGCGCCCACCAGCAGATAGCCCGCCAGCAGCGCCAGTGCGGGCAGAATGTGCCAGTGCGCCACAAAAGCAGTCATGCCCGCCGCCCAGAGCACGGCGATGCACACCGGCGAGATGGTGTGGGCGTAGAACACTTCCAGCGCTTCGATGTCGGCGGTGATCAGGGAGATCAGGTCGCCCCGGTCGCGCCCTTCCAGCTTTGCGGGGGTCAGGCGGCGCAGCGCGCCGAACACCTTATCCCGGATGAGCGCCAGCAGCCGGAAGGCGATATAGTGGTTAGAGGCCTGCTCCGCATAGCGCAGCACGCCGCGCAGCAGGGCAAACACCAGAATGCACCCGAAGGCCGTGCCCACGGTGGGCAGCGGGCTTTGCAGCCCGGCAGCGGTCAGGATGGCAAAGCCGCCGAAAATGGTGATGAAGGTAGCGCAGAAGTGCCCCGCCACGCCCATAACGATGGCTGCCACCATGATGGGCAGCATGGGCTTTACCAGCACGATCAGCCGCACCACAATGGCGGCGGGGGTGCGGTGAGTGGTTGTGTCGTTCATCAGGCATCCTCCTTTGCAAGGGTCTCTAGCTGCTTCTGGGCGGTGTACAGGCGGCAGTAAGCGCCCCCCTGCGCCAGCAGCTGCGCGTGGGTGCCCTGCTCGGCAATACGTCCGTTTTCCAGCACATAGATGCAGTCGCTGTCCACCACGTTTGCCAGCCGGTGGGAGATCAGGATCACCGTCTTTTTCCCCGTCAGACCCCGGATGGCTGCCATGATGTCGTTTTCGCTCTCGGCGTCCACGTTGGAGGTAGCTTCATCAAAGAGATAGATGGGGGTATCGTGCAGCAAAGCGCGCGCCATAGCAAAGGCGCTGCCGCTGCCCGCCGGAAAGGTTGCTGCCGCCCTCGTGCACGGCGGTCTGCAAGCCGTTCTGGCTGCGGCAGAAGTCCGCAAGGTTCACCTCTTCCAGCGCCGCCCAGAGCTCGCTCTCCGCCGCCTGCGGCTTTGCCATGCGCAGGTTGTTTTCCACCGTGCCCTTAAAGATGGTGGAATCATGGGGCACAACGGTCAGCGCGCGCTGCCGCGCAGCCTGCTGCAGCTGCTGCACCGGCACGCCGCCCATGGTCACCTGCCCGGTATACCCGGTGCAGCGCCCCGCCAGCAGGGCGGCGATGGTACTTTGCCGCTGCCGGAAGCACCCACCAGCGAGACAAAGCTGCCCTGCGGCACGGTAAAGGATACGTCACGCAGCACGGTGCGGCCGGTCTCGTAGCCAAAGGTCACTTTTTCCAGCGTCAGCGTGGTATCCGCCGGGGCGCTCTGTGCGCCGTCCTGCGGCTCTTCTGCCGCCAGCAGACGGAAAATTTTCTCTGCCGAAGCGGCGCCGTTCATGGCAATGTGGAAGTAGCTGCCCAGCAGCCGCAGCGGCAGGAAAAAGATCTGCCGCCAGCAGCAAATGGTCAAGGTGGCGGTCAGTTCCAGCTGCCCAGCAGCAAAGGCTGCCACGGCGCTGATGATGCCCAGCCCTGCGCCGCCGTAGGCCATCAGGTCCATCAGGGTGACCGAGTTCAGCTGCATGGTCAGCACCCGCATGGTGATTTTGCGGAAGCGCTCGGCTTCGGCGTTCATCTGTTCGTGCTTCCAGCCGTCGGCCTGATAAATTTTCAGGGTGGTCAGCCCCTGAATGTTCTCCAGAAAGCTGTCGCCCAGCGTGGTGTACTCGCTCCAGTAGCTTGCCAGCAGCTTTTTGGCAAACTTCTGCACCGCCACGATGGACATGGGGATCAGCGGCACACAGCACAGCAGAATGACCGCCGACCGCGCGTGCACCCCCCACCAGCAGCGCAAACAGGGTGACGGGTGCCAGCAGGCTGTAAAACAGCTGGGGCAGATATTTTGCAAAGTAGGTGTCGATCTGCTCCACGCCCTCGCTTGCCAGCATGACCACCTCGCTGGTAGCCACCGTGGCGGTATAGCCGGGGCCAAGGCAGGTGAGCTTTTCATAGATCTTGCTGCGCAGGGTGCGCTTGACGTCCCGCGAGGCCTGATCGCTCATGCCGGAAGCCAGCATAGTAAAGGCAAAGCGCAGCGGTACTGTGCCAAGGCAGAGCAGGATATTCTGCCGCAGTGCGGCAGCGGTCAGGCTGCCCGCAAAAGCTGCCCCCACCAGCCGGGCGACCGCCCGGACAAAGATGATATTACACACCAGCCCCAGCCACTGGAACGCCACGTTTGCCCAAACATAGCGCAGCGCCGCCCGGTCGAAGGACAGCAGTTTTTTTGTTTATCATGGGTGTTTCTCCTCTTCCCCTTCCACCATCCGCTCATAGTCGGCGGTAAAAAGGCGCTGGGGCAAAGCGCTGGTCATGGCAAGGGCGGCGTTCCACTTTTCCTCGTCTGTCAGCTCCCCGCTCACCGGCGGGAAGTGCGCCAGAATGGCGTCCAGCTCCTGCTGCACCCGCTTTGCCACCCAGATGCCGCGGTCGGTCAGGTAAATCTTACCGTAGTATTCCTTTACGATCATGCCCTGCTCCATGAGCAGGTTCAAAATGCGCACCACCGAGGGGCTTTGTCACCCTCAGCTTTTCCGCAATGCTGCGGGAGCTGATGTCCAGATGGGTGCGGCTTACCTCGTAGATGGCAAGCAGATAGCGCAGATGCGCTGCGGTCAGCTGCATACCGGTCACTCTCCTTTTTTACGCGCCGGGGCCTGCCCGGTGTTATCATAAGCTAACTTTAACTAAAAAAGGAGCGCGAGCCGAGAGTTTCAGCCCGCGCTCCTTGCGGTTTAATGCTCAGTTCAATGCTCAGTGGCAGCCCTTGCAGTGGCTGCAATCGCCGCCGCAGCTGCAGCCGCCGCCGTGCTTATGGGTGTGCCATACGACCCAGCCCAGCGCGCCGAATACCAGCGCTGCCACGATGATGGTGGGCAGATTAAAGTTTGTTGCAATAAATTCCATCATACAGCATACACCCTTTCGTTTCTATCAGATACGGGAAGTATCCAGCTTTACTTCGTTGTTATTTGCGTACTTGTTGGGGCGCACCAGCAGGTAGATGAACGCTGCCAGCACCACAACAGCCACCACGGTGAACAGGCCAAAGTGCACCTCGCCGGTGATAAGGCCGCCCAGCTGATACACCACCAGCGCAGCGCAGTAAGCCAGAGCACACATATAACCAATGGCAATGGCGGTCCACTTGCCGTTGTTCATCTCGCGCTTGATGGCGCCCATAGCAGCGAAGCAGGGAGCGCACAGCAGGTTGAAGATCATGAAGGCGTAAGCCGACAGAGCGGTGTAGTCCTTCGCAACAGCAGCCCAGATCTCGTCGCCGTTCTCAGACAGCTCGCCGCCGAAGTGATACAGAACACCGAAGGTACCAACCACGTTCTCCTTGGCGATCAGGCCGGAGACGGAAGCGACGGTTGCACGCCAGTTGCCGAAGCCCAGAGGTGCAAAGATCCATGCGACCTTGGTAGCGATAGCAGCCAGCACGGAGTTGTCCTGATCCTCGACCATACCGAAGGCACCGTTCTCGAAGCCGAAGCCCTGCATAAACCACAGCACAACGGTAGCGAGCAAAATCACAGAGCCTGCGCGCTTGATGAAGGACCAGCCGCGCTCCCAGGTTGCCCGCAGCACGTTGCCCCATGCGGGCACATGGTAGGCGGGCAGCTCCATCACGAAGGGAGCGGGATCACCTGCGAAGAGCTTGGTCTTTTTCAGCATGATGCCGGAGCAGATGATGGCTGCCATGCCGATGAAGTAGGCAGACACTGCCACCAGCGAAGAACCGCCGAACAGTGCACCGGCGATCAGGCCGATGATGGGCATCTTTGCGCCGCAGGGGATAAAGCAGGTGGTCATGATGGTCATGCGGCGGTCACGCTCGTTCTCGATGGTACGGCTTGCCATGACGCCGGGCACACCGCAGCCGGTGCCCACCAGCATGGGGATAAAGCTCTTGCCGGACAGGCCGAACTTACGGAAGATGCGGTCCATGATGAAGGCCACGCGGGACATATAGCCCACGTCCTCCGGGATAGACAGCAGGAAGAACAGCACCAGCATCTGGGGCACAAAGCCCAGCACCGCGCCCACGCCGGCCACAATGCCGTCCATAATCAGGCCGTACAGCCAGCCCGCCACGCCGATGCTCTCCAGGAAAGCCGCCCACTGCATTGGGAACGATCTCTCCGAACAGCACGTCGTTGGCCCAGTCCGTTGCAAAGGTACCGATGGCCCAGCCGCCGTCCGCAATGGAGGTGCCCATGGACAGGGAGTACATCAGGTACATCACCACTGCAAAGATGGGCAGTGCCAGCACACGGTTGGTAACGATCTGGTCCACCTTATCGGAGACGGTCAGGTGCTCCACGCGGGCCTTCTTCTTGACAGCCTTGCCCACCACGGTGTTGATGTATGCATAGCGCTGGTTGGTGATGATGCTCTCGGCGTCATCGTCCATCTCAGCCTCGCAGTCCTTGATGTGCTGGTCGATGTGATCCAGCAGGGCCTTGTCCAGGTTCAGCTCATCCTGCACCTTGTCGTCGCGCTCGAACAGCTTGACAGCGTACCAGCGCAGGAAGCGATCATCCACCTTGCCCTGAATAGACTCTTCGATGTGGGCAATGGCGTGCTCCACACTGCCGGTAAACACGTGGGGCAGCTCGCCGGTCTTGCCGGCCTTGGCGGCGGCGACCGCAGCCTTGGCGGCTGCCTCGGTGCCCTCGCCCTTCAGGGCGCTGATCTCCACTGCCTGACAGCCCAGCTCTGCGCTCAGCTTCTTCAGGTCGATCTTATCGCCGTTCTTGCGCACCAGATCGATCATGTTCACAGCCATGACCACCGGGATGCCCAGCTCGATCAGCTGGGTGGTCAGGTACAGGTTGCGCTCGATGTTGGTGCCGTCGATGATGTTCAGGATGGCGTCGGGCTTCTCCTTTACAAGGTAAGTACGGGAGACAACTTCCTCCAGCGTGTAGGGGGACAGCGAGTAGATGCCGGGCAGATCCTGAATGATTACGTCCTTATCGCCCTTCAGCTTGCCTTCCTTTTTTTTTTCCACGGTCACGCCGGGCCAGTTGCCCACATACTGGTTGGAGCCGGTCAGGTTGTTGAACAGGGTCGTTTTGCCGCAGTTCGGGTTGCCGGCCAGTGCAATTTTAATGCTCATTGCGGATACCTTTCCTCCCTTTTGGTCTTATCAGACCACTTCGATCATCTCAGCGTCGGCCTTGCGCACGCTCAGCTCGTAGTTGCGCACGGTCAGCTCCATGGGGTCGCCCAGCGGTGCAACCTTGCGCACATAGATCTGCACCCCCTTGGTGATGCCCATATCCATGATGCGGCGCTTCACCGGGCCTTCGCCGTGCAGCCGTGCCACGGTGGCGGTTTCGCCCACCTTTACGTCTTTCAGTGTTTTCATCGTACTCGTTCCTCCCTTGCAGTATTTCATGCAGCACCGGGAAGGCGCTGCTCAGGACACCATGATGCGGCTTGCCATGGTCTTATCCAGTGCCAGACGGCTCTGCTTGACCTGCACGATCAGGTTGCCCGCGATCTCGTTGACCACGGTCACCTCGCTGCCAACCACGAACCCCAGCTCGGCCAGATGCAGCCGCACCTCGTCCTTACCGCTGATCCTGCGGATGGTGACGGTCTCGCCTGCTTTTGTCATCGTCAAAGGCATCATCGCTGTGCTCCCCTTCCCTTGAAAAATATGTGATGCTGCGGTGGTTAGTCAGCCGTAACTATCAGCGTAGATAGTTTACCGCTGCTAACCCAGCTTGTCAATAGATTTTTCATATCTCATAGTTAGTTTATATGAACAAACAAATTTTATGCCGGCATCGCTCTGTATTTTTATCAAAATCATCAATGACTAACTCTATTTCTTGAGTTAAAGTTAGCCATTGTTTACATTTTTAGGGAGTGTTTTGCGGTTTTATAGGGCAGGGTGACGGAGAAAAACCCTCTCAGGCGCTAACGCGCTAAACTCCCCCAGTCACGGCTATCGCCGTGCCAGCCCCCTCTGGGATGGGGCCCTTGGCATGGCGGTACACTTCCCGGCTCAAGCGCAAAGTGTGCGGGCGTGCTCGCTCCCCCCCTTGGGGGAGCTGTCGCGCAGCGACTGAGGGGCTTTTAATGGAGAAGCGAAAAAAGCGTTAAAGCGATAGCGCCGACTGGCGCAGCGCTAGCTTTTTTGTGCTTCGACTTCTTCTTTAGGTTTGTCAAGGGCGTGCAGCCCTTGACCCGTTGCGGGTGGGTGGAGTCCAGAGGTAGGGAGGGGGGAGTCGGAACACCCCTCCCTGCCTCTGGCCCAGCGGAGCGTCCCTGCACGCTGAAGGCAGGCAGAAACTTCCCCCGCGGAGCGCAGCGCATTCCCAATCGTCCCACCCCGCGCGGGAGCGCATTCCCCCAAACGCACGACCGCCCGGCGCAGGGGTCAAAACTGCACCGGGCGGTCATGTGTAAAAAGGAGGATCGCTCTCTCCTGTGTCGGAAGCATAGGAGAGTTGCCAGGATAAAAGAGAGTATTTGAAAAGAGAATATCAATTTTTCAGGCGGCAACTGCCAGCTTTAAAATGGGCGTGCCGCTGTGGAACAGCCGCAGATACACCGCTGTGCACTTGGCAAGCTGGTCAAAGTGCTGCTGGGCGGCGGCGGGGTCGCCGTAGGACTTCCAGCATCCGCAGCAGGTAAAGCACTTGCCCCGGTGGCGGATAAAGCCCTCCACGTCCTCCAGCGGATAGCCAGAAATACCCCGATCTCGTGGGGGAAATCCGCCGCCTCTGCCGCACAGCACAGACGCAGGCTGAGCTGGTCGAGCAAGGCACCGCAGTCCGCTGCATCTTCCGGCAGACGGTAGCCCTCCCGGGCTAAAAAAGCCGCGCACGGCGGCATCTGCCAGCACCGTTTGCAGCTTGGCGGCGCGGTAGACGTACACCAGATACTGCCGGGTAGCGATGCACCCCGCAGCACCCGCACCTGCAAGCCCTTGGGGTTCAGCTGGGCGTTCCAGCCCGCCACCCGCCGGGCAAGGTCGGCACGGTCGCGCGTTTCGTAGCGGAACAGCCCCGCAGGCTTCAGCCCCGCCAGTACCGGGGCACATTGTTCGATCATTACGGTCTCAAAATCACGCTCCATGGCGGTTCTCCTTTGGCGGCGGTGTCAGGGGTCAGTGTGCCCCGGATGCCGGGCTGTTATGAGTAAGACGTAGCTAACCAGCACTTCAAAAAAAGAAGCAGCACGCCCGGGCTGCGGGCACTGCCGGTGGGGTCTTATGTGGTTAGTCATTTCTAACGTCAGTAGTGTACCACAGCACCACCGGCTGTGTCAAGCCTTTATGACAAAAAAGTTATTTATAACAAACCACACCCGCGCTACCCTTCCGGCGGCAGTCGTGGTATAATGGGGATATTCTCGGGTCTGCCCCTTGGGGCGCACCCCTGCCAAGGAGGTTCACCCCCATGCCCACACCCATCACCGCGTCCACCCTGTCTGCGCTGCTTGCCGCCGCGCTGGCGCAAAGCCCACCCGCCCGCTGGTGCTGGCGCTGGACGGCCGCTGCGGCAGCGGCAAGACCACCCTTGCCAACGCACTGGCGGCGCAGCTGCCCGGCTGCACCCTGCTGCGCACGGATGATTTCTACCTGCCGCCCGCCCGGCGCAGCCCGGACTGGGCGCACACCCCCTGCGCCAACATGGATCTTACCCGTCTGCGGGACGAAGCCCTGCGCCTGGCCTACGCGGGGCAGCCCGTAGCCTACCGGGCGTACAGCTGCCGGGAGGGGGGCTTATCTGCCCCCGGCACAGCTGCCCGCGCAGCCGCTGGTGATCTTAGAGGGCAGTTACAGCCACCACCCGCTGCTGCGCCCCTACGAGACGCTGCGGGTGTTCGTGACCTGCACCAAGGCCGAGCAGACCCGGCGCTTACAGGCGCGGGAGGGCGCACGCTACGCGGATTTTTCCGCCCGGTGGGTGCCGCTGGAGGAGGGGTATTTTGCGCAGTACGGCATTGAGACATCAGCGGATTTTGTGGTGGAGACCACTCAAGGCGGGACGATTTGAAATGCGCCCGCTCCGCAGGGAAAGCAAGCGCTGTACTTTGAACCAAAAACTCCCCCTGCACCGTGAGATGCAGGGGGAGTTTAAATTTACAGTCTGTTACTTATTCTTGTACATTTCCTCGTAGTATTTCTGGTAGTTGCCGCTGGTGATGTGCTCCATCCACTCCTCGTGGTCGAGGTACCAGTCGATGGTCAGGACGATGCCCTTCTCGAACGGGGTCTCGGGGTACCAGCCAAGGTCGTTCTTGATCTTGGTGGGGTCGATGCCGTAGCGGCGGTCGTGGCCCAGACGGTCAGCCACGTGCTTGATCAGATCCTCGCTGATGCCGTCGTCCTTCAGCCGGTCGTGCAGCTGCGCAATGATGGTCTTGACGATGAAGATGTTGGGCCGCTCGTTGTGGCCGCCCACGTTGTACACCTGGCCGCTGCGGCCGCCGTTTGCCACCATGTCAATGGCCTTGCAGTGATCCTCCACATACAGCCAGTCGCGGATCTGCATACCATCACCGTAGACAGGCAGCTGCTTGTGGTGCTTGACGTTGTTGATCATCAGGGGGGATGAGCTTCTCGGGGAACTGGTAGGGGCCGTAGTTGTTGGAGCAGCGGGTGATGTTGACCGGCATACCGTAGGTGTCGTGATAGGCCATCACGAACAGGTCGGCGCTGGCCTTGCTGCTGGAATAGGGGCTGTGGGGGCACAGGGGCGTGGTCTCCATAAAGAAGCCGTCTGCGCCCAGAGCGCCGTAGACCTCATCGGTGGACACCTGCAGGTACTTCTTGCCCTCTTTCCAGGTCTTGGCGTCGGCGTCGTACCAAGCGTTTTTGGCACACTGCAGCAGGTTGACGGTGCCCATCACGTTGCTCTGCACGAAGATCTCCGGGTTCTCGATGGAGCGGTCCACATGGCTCTCGGCTGCAAAGTTGATCACATAGTCAAAGTCGTACTTTGCAAACAGGCTCTCCACCAGCTCCTTGTCGCAGATGTCGCCCTGCACGAACACATGGCGGGGGTCGCCCTCCACGTCCTTCAGGTTTTCCAGATTGCCTGCGTAGGTCAGCTTATCCAGATTGACCAGCAGGATCTCCGGGTATTTTTAAGCATATAGTGCACAAAGTTGGAACCGATAAAACCGGCGCAGCCGGTGATCAGATAGGTTTTCATAGGTCAGTATTCCCTTTATTTATTTGTTGTTGTTCCCGGACTGCGGGCGGGCTGCGGCGCGGGCGCGTTTCTCCTCGGCGCAGCAGTATTTTGCCACAAGGTAGAGGTTCTTGTTCATGCTGTTCATGGTCTTGCCCATGGCCTTGGCGTATGCTTCCAGCCCTTTGTTCATGCTGTGAATTTCCTCGTAGGTGGCTTTGGGTGTACCGTGCCAGACCCTCGCTCATGTTGCTGAGCTCCTTGTGAGTCTCTTTGGTGTACTCCACCAGCTCTGCAAAAGCGTACATCGCCCATGCAAGGAACATCTGCAGCATCCAGAGCACCACAGCAGCTACCAACCCCAGCACAATGGCTGAAAACTGGCTGAAGGGCTTCAGTGCTTCATGGATCGAACCGCACAGCATGACCGAAAGCACAAACGCCAGCACACACTGCACCTTTGCAAAGATCTTTAATATCTTGACAGATCTGCTAAAAATCGCATCAAACATGATACATCCTCAGTTCTTCCGCAGGGGGTGTTGTTTTAAAAGCTGTTTTCGTAAGCGGTGCGCTTATGAAAACGGCTTCTTTCATGCCGTTTTCGCCGTCCCAGTTGGCGAAGAAGCAGGCCAGTGCGTCCTTCCAGTCGCGCACGTCGTTGCCCACAGTGCAGCGCAGCATCCGGTTGTCCAGTGCGCTCCACTTGGGGCGGTCGGCGCTGTCCGGGTGTTTTGCCTTGTACTCCTCGCTGGTGCAGGGGGCTACGGTAGCATCTACGCCGGAAAGGCGGATGATCTCGGCAGCAAAATCGTACCACGAGCAGATGCCCTCGCCGGTGCAGTGGTACAAGGCCGTACTCGTGGGTCACGCACAGCTGCAGGATCTCGTGGGCAAGGTCGACTGCGTTGGTAGGGGTTGCCGCACTGGTCGTTGACCACCTCCAGCTTACCGAACTTTTTGCCGGCATTCACGATGGTCTTGACAAAGTTTTTGCCGGTGTGGCTGTACAGCCAGGCGGTGCGCACGATGAAGTGGCGGTGGCAGAACTGCTCCACATACTTTTCGCCCATGAGCTTGGTAGAGCCGTAGGCGCTGATGGGCCCGGGCAGGGTGGCTTCATCCTGCGGAATGCCGCCGTTTTCCCGGCCGGAGAACACATAATCGGTGGAAACGTGCACCAGCCGTGCGCCGGTCTTTTCGGCAGCCTGCGCCAGATTGCGGGGGCCAAGGGCGTTTGCCTTAAAGGCATCGTCGTGGTGCACTTCGCACCCGTCCACGTTGGTGTAGGCAGCGCAGTTGATGATGATATCCGGGCGGTTGCGCCGCACGAACTCGTCCACCATCTTGTAGTTGGAGATATCCAGCTCCGGCAGATCCACCGGGATCACCGTAGCGTTGAGCAGCTTTTCGGGGATGGGGCCCAGCTCGCTGCGGCCCTCCTGCAGCTGCTTGAGCAGCTCCGTGCCCAGCTGCCCTTTGCAGCCTGTGACAATGATTTTCATACCAATGTGCCTTTCCTTATGCTTAGTAGCGCAGCTTGCCTTCGGCCACATTCTTGAGGTGCTGGCCGTAGGGACTCTTGCCGTAGCGCTCTGCGCTTTCCAGCAGGGTGTCACGGTCGATCCAGCCGTACTTGAATGCGATCTCCTCGGGGGCGCTGATCTTGATGCCCTGACGCTTCTCGATCATCCGCACAAAGTCGGCTGCCTCCACGAGGCTGTCCATCGTGCCGGTGTCCAGCCATGCAAAGCCGCGGCCCAGCAGCTGGACGTCCAGCTCATCCTGCTTGAGGTACATATCGTTCAGGGTCGTGATCTCCAGCTCACCGCGGGCAGAGGGCTTGACCTGCTTTGCCATCTCCACCACTTCCTTATTGTAGAAGTACAGACCGGTGATGGCATAGTTGGACTTTGGATGCTGCGGCTTTTCCTCCACGCTGAGCACCTTGCCGTCCTTGTCGAACTCCACGATGCCAAAGCGCTCGGGATCCTGCACATAGTAGCCGAACACAGTGCAGCGACCCTGTTCTCTGCATTGGCCGCAGCGCTCTTGAGCAGCTTGGAGAAGCCGTTGCCGTAGAAAATATTATCCCCCAAAATCATGGCGCAGGCGTCATCGCCAATGAACTCTTCACCCAGGATAAAGGCCTGTGCCAGACCGTCCGGGGAGGGCTGCACTTTATATTGCAGGTGCAGGCCGTACTGGCTGCCATCCCCCAGCAGCGCTTCAAAGCGCGGCGTATCGGTTGGGGTAGAAATGATCAGGATATCCTGAATGCCCGCCAGCATAAGAGTAGACAGCGGGTAGTAGATCATCGGCTTGTCGTAGACCGGCAGCAGCTGTTTGCTGGTGACCATGGTCAAAGGATAGAGCCGTGTGCCGGCACCGCCGGCGAGAATAATGCCTTTCATACTTGTGCACTCCTTTTTTCTTATAAAAAGATGTGCAGCTTAATTCAAAGCGGAGCTGCGTCCGCTGTAAACAATTTTGGGTCTGCCGCGTCCGTATTTTTGCAAAAGACGATAGCAGTACACTTTATTTTACTATGAAAGCACGCAAAATGCAAGAGGGTGAAACGTCAGAAAGCGGCGTGCCGATGGCACGCCGCTTTCTGCGGATCAAAACAATATTTTTCGTCCCCGCTCACCACGCAAAACCCCATTTGGAAAAAGTAGCGCAGCAGGCTGTGCAGCTGCCACAGAAAAGGCTTCAGGCTGCGGTGCGCCGCGCGGTGCCATGCGTGGATGGCGGTGTACTGGGGCACCAGATATGCCTTGCCCTGCGTGCGCATTTTTTGGGTAAGATCGGCGTCCTCCACATACATAAAGTACCCCTCGTCAAAGCCGCCCACAGCCTTGAAAGCGGCAGTGTCCACCGCCGAAAAGCTGCCGGTGCAGAACTCGATCTCGGTAGGCTTTGTCAGATCCTTGTCTGCCATCAGGTAGCGGTCGTTGTACTTTGCCCAAAAGCGCAGACAGGGCAGCTGACGGTAGACCATGGCGCGCACATTGCACCGGCGCAGCGGCAGCTGCTGGGGTCTGCCGTCCGGGAAGGTCAGCCCCGGACGGGTCATCACCACGCCGGGGTGCGCCGCCATCCAGTCGGCAAGGTCGCTCAGGGTATCTGCGGTCAGCTGGATATCCGGGTTCAGGATAAAGCGCACCCGGCTGTGCAGCAGCGAGAGCACCGTGTTGTGCCCGGTGCCGAAGCCGCCGTTCTCCAGCCGGCAGAGCACCTGCACGGTCTGCCCGGGGGCGGTGCGCAGAGTGCCGTCCTTTGCGGCAGCGGTCAGCCGCTTGCCGCTGCCGTCCGGGCTGGCGTTATCCACCAGATACAGCGTAAGCGGGTAGCGGCGGGTGCAGTTCAGCACGGTCTGGGCGGCCTTAATGGCCTCCTCCGCGCCGTTATACACCACGATGCAGGCCGAAAGCTCCATCTGCGTTCCCCCTTTCGGTTCGGTTTGGGTCAAAGGCTCACTCCAGCGGCTTGATGTCAAAGCTGAAGTCCTCCTTCATCAGATCAAGTTGGGGTTCATGCAGGGGTCGCCCGCAGCCAGCTGCTTTGCCCACCGCTTCTGGAAGCGCTCCACCTCGGAAACAAAGCGCTTGCGCTTGGCAGGGCTCTCGTCCAAGCCGCGGCTCTTGCTCTCGTAGTGGTACAGCTGGGCAAAGGGGGTGAACACGTTGGTGTAGCCTGCCTCCCGCACACGGACGCAGAAGTCCACGTCGTTGAAGGCCACGGCAAAGCTCTCGTCCAGCCCGTTCACCTGCTCGTACACGTCCTTGCGCACCATCAGGCAGGCGGCGGTCACGGCGTACACATCCTGCGCGTAGGAGAGCCGTCCCATATAGCCGGGGGGCCCCACAGGGAAAGTTCTTGTGCATATGCGCCGCCAGCGTCCGGAAACCAAAGCCGATGCCTGCGTGCTGGATGGTGTTGTCCGGGTAGAGCAGCTTTGCGCCTACGCAGCCCACACGGTCCTGCTGGGCATACATGACCATCTCCTCCATCCAGCGGGGCGAGATGACCTCGGTATCGTTGTTGAGCAGCAGCAGATATTCGCCGGTGGCGGCGCGTGCGCCAAAGTTGTTCAGGGCGCTGTAATTGAAGCCGGTGCCCTGCCATGTGAGCAGATGCAGGGTGTCCGGGTACTCCTTTTGCAGCTGCTCGTAGCAGCGGAAGGTGGCAGCTTCCTTGCTGTTGTTCTCGATGATGATCACTTCAAAATCCGGGTAGGTGGTCTTGCGGTAGATGGACTCCACGCACACCCGCAGGTCGCCCGAATGGTCGCAGCTGGGGATCAGCACGCTGACCCGCCCGGGCTTTGTGATGGTGTAATCGGTCTTATAAAAGCCCGGGGTGTTAGGCACCATGGTCACTGCGTCCACCGGCACGCCCATGCGGTCGTAGTGGGCGCGCAGCGCCTTCATGGCTGCTTCCAGACAGTAGGTCTTGGCGGAGATGTTGCTAGCCACGCTTGCGGGGCTGGAACGCCAGTAGTACAGCAGATGCGGGATGTGCACGATCTTCTCTGCCTGCTCGGTCAGGCGCAGGTAGAGGTCGTAATCCTGACTGCCGTTGAACTCTGCCCGCTCGTCGCCGCCCACCTTTGCCAGCAGCGCCGCGCTGAACACGCTCAGGTGGCAGATATAGTTGTTGGAGCGCAGGTTATCCAGCATATAATCCGGCTTGAAGTGGTAGACCGTCAGGTGGTCGATGTCCCCTTCAAAGGTCACTTCGTCGGTATACACAAAGTCCGCGCCCTGCTTGGCAATGGCTTCGGCCACATACCACAGTGCACAGGGGTGCAGAATGTCGTCATGGTCCAGCAGAGCGATATATTCACCCGTGGCAAGGGCAAAGCCCTGATTGGTGTTGCCCGCAATGCCCTCGTTGCTGTCCAGTTTCCGGTAGCGGATGCGGCTGTCGGTGCGGGCACGCTCCTGCACAAGGACACCCACGTCCGCGTCCTGTCCGGCATCCACCATGCACAACTCCCAGTTGCGGTAGGTCTGGTTCTGCACCGAGTCCAGCAGCTCCACCAGAAAATCGTGGGGGGTGTTGTACAGCGGCACCACGATACTGATGCGCGGCGCAGCGGGCTGGTCTGCGGCCTGCTTTACCAGCAGTTCTACGTCCGCAAAGCGGTCGGCGGGCATGGCCTTGCCCGGGAACAGCTTTTTATACTCCCGTTTGGCCTTGGCCTGTGCCATTACGCCCGCAAAGCCCACCCGGCGCAGGGTGGCAAAAAGACGAAGAGCGGGAAGCTGCGCCACAGCTGGCGGCACTTGCTTACCAGATACCGCAGCGGCCAGCTGGCCCTCCAGAAGGTGGAGTTGACCACACTGTTCAGGGTCTTTTCCAAGTCCTGCTCGTGGCTGCGGCTCAGGGAAAGGTCGCTGCGCAGCCGCTCCAGCTGGGCAGCCTGTTCGGCGGCGGTGCGCTCGGCCTGCACAGTACGCTCCCGCAAAATGTCCAGCTGCTGTTCATAGCCCGTCTCCAGCTCCGGCAGCTCCGGGGCAGCCGTGCGGCAGAACAGCGCCGTCAGCTGTTCCTTGCCGCGGTCCTTCCACGCAAGCTCCCGGCAGAAGCCCTGCGCGGCAAGCTGCTTTGCGCAGTCTGCCATGCCGGCGTACTCTGCGCACACCAGCACCACCTTTTCGGCCTGCACGGCGGGCAGGGTGACCCACTGAGGGTCTGTCACCACCAGCAGCTCCGGGCTGCTTTGCACCACCGTGGTATTCATTTTGTCAAAAAAGCCTCTTCCAGCAGGCCGCTGTTCTCCAGCACCTGCACACTGCGGGGTGCCAGTTCCCGCACGATGCGCTGTGCCAGTGCACGGCAGCGCTCGGCGGCCTCCTGATTCTGCTTTTCCTGATCCAACTCCATGCTGATATTCCAATCCGTGCGTTTTTCTGCGCAGTTATGTTTCCCGTTCATTTTTCACAAACGGATATAGTATACCAAATCCTACGGCGTTTGAGAAGGTTTTTCCAAAATTTCAGTCAAATAGCCGCTCAGCGGAACAACCCCGCAAGCCAGCCGAACAGCCCGCCGCTGCGGGTAGTGCGGGTACGGATCTGCGCCCCGGTGTAGTAGTGCCGTAAGATCTGCTTGTAGTTCATGCCTTCCTCGGCGGCGTAGCCCACTGCGTCGCACTGGCTCATGCCCACGCCGTGACCATAGCCGTAATAGGTCATGCAGGGGGGTGCCGCCGGCATCGGTGCCGAAATCGAAGCAGTAGCGGGAGGAAACGAACTGGTTGATGTACCGGTAGCTGCGCCCGTTGGACACCAGTGTGTTGTACTGTACAAAGCCACCCAGATCCTTGTGGGTGGTGTCGGCGCTCTGGTAGGGGCTCGCCGGTGCGGCTGTCGTTGTATTCTATATAGGTGTAGTCCTTGCCGATCACCCGGCGCAGCAGGTTGTGGTACTGCTCCTCGTAGGGGCTTTCCACGCTTTGCAGGTAGGGCACGTCCGTGCCCCATGCGTCCAGACTGGCGCAGGTGCCGTACACGCCGGTCTGGGTGTTGTAGCCCGCACTGGCCGACCATACCGCGTCGCACACGCTGCCGTTGTACACCAGCACCTCATCCCTGACCGCCTGCACCGCCTTGCGGATGGCGCTGCGGGTGGAGGACGGGATCTGGCTGACTGGGGTGTAGATCAGCGCATTGGCGGACGAGCCGTACTGCTTGTGGTATTCCAGATAGGAGTGGATAGCCACCGCCTGCGCCTTCCACGCCTGCTGCGCAGCGCTGGCGCTGACATAGCTGCCAATGGAGCCAAGCTCGGTGTAGGTGATGCCCACCAGACAATCCTCAAGATCCAGTGTGACATTGCGCTTGAGCCCCTGCCCCTTGATGTTCAGGTAGGGCATGGTGATCTTATCCTTGGAGCCAAACAGCCAGCTGAGGCAGTTTTCGTCCTCTGCAGGGATCAGGGTGGTATCGGCCCCGCCGATGGTGGTGGCAGCCGAAGCCGCTGCCGCCGGGATGCAGACGCACAGCACCGCCGCCAGCAGAAAAAAAAGCCGCCGCGGGCAAAAGAATGCAGATGTTTCAAAGTCCGGTTCCCTCCTTGTGGGCATATTCTTGCAGTTTGATATGACCTTAGTGTAACACAGCCAGCGCCGCCGGGCAAGGACCGGAGTTATGTATTTTACAGTACCGTTTTGGGGAAGCGCTGCCGCACCCGCAAAAAAAGCCGCCGCACGGTCAGGTGCAGCGGCTTTTTTCTTCACGTACCTTCTATGGAAAAACGCTTTTTTTACAGGGCAGCCACGGCAGCCTTCAGGGCATCCACGCGGTCGGTGTTTTCCCACTTGACGCCCAGGTCCTCACGGCCCATGTGGCCGTAGGCAGCCAGCTGGCGGTAGATGGGCTTACGCAGGTCCAGATCGCGGATGATGGCGGCGGGGGTCAGGTCAAACACCTTCTCGATGGCCTTCTCGATCGTTTCATCGGCAACAGTGCCGGTGCCGAAGGTATCCACCATGATGGACACGGGCTTTGCCACACCGATGGCGTAGGCCACCTGCACCTCGCACTGCTTTGCCAGACCCGCAGCCACGATGTTCTTTGCCACCCAGCGGGTAGCGTAGGCTGCGCTGCGGTCCACCTTGCTGGGGTCCTTGCCGGAGAAAGCGCCGCCGCCGTGGCGGGCATAGCCGCCGTAGGTATCCACGATGATCTTGCGGCCGGTCAGGCCGGAGTCGCCCTGCGGGCCGCCCACCACAAAGCGGCCGGTGGGGTTGATGAAGTACTTCGTGTTCTCGTCCAGCAGCTCGGCGGGGATGGTGGCCTTGATGACCTTTTCCATCACGTCTGCGCGCAGCTGCTCCATGCTCACGCTCTCGCTGTGCTGGCTGGAGATGACCACGGCATCCACGCGCACGGGCTTGTTGTTCTCGTCGTACTCGACGGTGACCTGGCTCTTGCCGTCCGGGCGCAGGTAATCCAGCGTGCCGTTCTTGCGCACCTCGGTCAGGCGCTTGGCCAGCTTGTGGGCAAGGCTGATGGGATGGGCATCAGCTCGGGGGTCTCGTCGCAGGCATAACCGAACATCATGCCCTGATCGCCTGCACCGCCCACCTGATCGTTGGTGCCCAGTGCAATATCGGGGCTCTGGCCGTCAATGTTGGAGATGACGGCGCAGGTGTCGGCGTCAAAGCCTAACTTGGCGCGGGTGTAGCCGATATCTGCCACCACCTCGCGGACGACCTTCTGGAAGTCCACATAGCAGCTGGTGGTGATCTCGCCCATGATGTGCACAAGGCCGGTGGATGCGCAGGTCTCGCAGGCCACGCGGGCATCAGGGTCGTGGGTCAGGATCTCGTCAAGGATCGCATCAGAGATCTGGTCGCAGATCTTGTCAGGATGTCCCTCGGTAACGGACTCCGAAGTAAACAGGTGTCTAGCCATTTTTTGCCTCCTAAATGTTGCAGTTGCTTGTATTTACCATTCCATCAAGTTTGTTCTGAAAAATAAAAGCGCCCAGAGCCGAAAGCTCTGAGCGTTGCACTCTTATCTTCCGGTTTCCCGCAGGATTTGGCACCTTACGCTCTCGCGCAGGTTGTCGGGCTTCACAGGGCCTGTCCCCTCAGCCGCTCTTGATAAGTCGGTATTCAATTGGTACGCCACATATTCTATCATTGCAGCGTCAGATTGTCAAGATAAGTCGCACTTATCTTAGACATTCCTTTTAAATTGATGGAGCATTTCCCTGCTCCGGTGCTGCATGGCTATCCCGGGCGGCGTGGAAAGCGCGCTTTTCCGCGTACATCCGCTGATCCAGCTCCACCAGAAACTTCTCCACGCTGCCGCCCTCGTACTTTGCCACGCCGGTAGAGAAGGACAGCTGAAAGCTGCCCGCCGGAGCGGTGGCGTTATAGTGCTGCACCCGCTGCTCGATGGCGGTGCAGATCTCGTCCAGCAGCTCCTCCGAGCCATGACGGATCAGCACCATGAACTCGTCGCCGCTCATGCGGATGGCTACCGAGTTTGCTGCCAGCGCCCCGGACAGGATGTGCCCGATCTCCTGAATGGCGCGGTCGCCCTCGGCGTGACCGTAGGTATCATTGATCTCCTTGAAGCAGTTCACGTCCATCATGATGCCGTAAACGTCCTTCTCCTGCGTGGCGTGGATGCGGTCCAGACAGTAGTTCATGTACTTGCGCCCAAACAGGCCGGACAGTTCATCGGTATAGCCGCGCAGGCTGCGGGTCTGACTGTCCACAAGCACAAAAGCGATGGCTACTGACAGCCAGCCAAAGGCCATGCCGTAGAATGCGCCCTGCAGCAGCGTGCCCACCGCACAGGTGACCACGAAGTAGTACACCGGAAAAAATTCCACCGTAACGCCATCACGCTTGGCCTTATGCACCTGCCACACGCTCTCGGCATAATAGCCGAACAGCAGCAGATACAGCAAAATATTCAGCGGACCCCGATGGTAAACGTTGTCCGCCGAAATGGAAAAGATCCACCCCGTGCCAAAAAAGGTTTGCCACCAGCAGCACCAAAAAAGCGCCAGCAGCGGCGCACCCAGCAGCGGATGCCTTCTGCGCAGGCGTCCAATGCTGCGGTAGACCCGGAAGTCCACATACAAGCACCACGCATAGCCCACGCACACGGTAGCGCCGGTGCAGACGGTGTTGGTCAGGTACAGCCAGAACCGGCTTGCCGCGCCGGGCACGCCGTCCAGCAGAAAGCTGATCGTCTCTGTGGCCTGTGCCAGCAGCGTCACCACCAGAATCCGGCAAAACAGCTCTGTTCCCACGCTGTTTTTACTCTCGCCGCGCACCCGCAGCAAAAGCAGAAAGCTTACCAGCACCGCCCCTGTGCCATTGGCCACAAGGATCTCGGGTATATTCATTGCATTTCCTCCTCTGCCCGCCTTGCCCCATAAAGCGAGCAGCCCCTATTTTATACAGTATCTATCTGTATTATACACCCTGCTGCACCCTGCTTGCAAGGCTTGGACGCAAAAAGGCCGCTGCACAGCAATTTGTGCAGCAGCCCTTGAGAGATCATCCTTTGCAGTTCAGCCAAGCCCAGAGCTTTGCCGAAGTACATTTTTGGCAGAAAACTTAATAGCCCTTTGCCTGCTCGCCGTTCAGGATCTTGACAGCGCGGGAGGTGCCCAGACGGTCAGCGCCCAGTGCAAGGAAGGTCTCCATATCCTCCACGGTGGAAATGCCGCCGGCAGCCTTGACCTTGCAGCGGCCATGCACGCCCTTGACCATCAGCTCCACATCGTGGAAGTTGGCACCGGCGGTGGAAAAGCCGGTGCTGGTCTTGATGTAGTCGGCACCGGCCTCGCAGACGATGTCGCACATCTTTTCCTTTTCTTCCTCGGTCAGCAGACAAGTCTCAATGATGACCTTCAAAATCTTATCGCCCACAGCCTGCTTCACGGCACGGATGTCCTCGCGGACAGCATCGTACTCCTTGTTCTTCAGGCGGCCGATGTTGATGACCATATCCACCTCGGCTGCGCCGTTGGCGATGGCAGTCTTGGCTTCAAAGGCCTTGCTGGCGGTATCCATAGCACCCAGAGGGAAGCCTACCACGCAGCACACGGGGATGCGGCCTGCCATATACTCCACAGCCTGCTTGACGTAGCAGGTGTTGATGCAGACAGATGCGGTGTGGTTTGCAATGGCTTCGTCACACAGCTGCTGGATCTGGGGCCAAGGCAGCCTCCGGCTTCAGCAGGGTATGATCGACATGGGACAGGATCTCTTCGCGGTTCATGTTCGTTCCTCCGTTATTTTACTTGCTGGCACGGCGCACCTTTGCCATGCCCACAGCGCTCAGTGCGATCGCAGTCACCGATGCCGTTGCACCAATGATGCCCAGCACCAGACCGGAAACCAGGAATGCGAACCCTTTCAGACCACGTTTCATAATACCGTACCTCCTGAAAATTATTGTTTCTTTTTAAAGATAATGAGCTTGCTGAACACATAGTTCAGCAAGATCACCAGTACATTGGAAAAGACCTTCACGGCAAGGCCCCACTGCCTGAGCATCGTAGGCGCTGGTGACGAAGATGGCTGTGGGGCCGTCCGCCCCGCCGATGACGGCAATGGCAGCGGAGCCATCTGCCACGGCGGCATGGCTCCCGGCAAAGCTGTTTGCCATGTAGAGGGTAGTATCCGGACCCAGCCAGCCCGCCACGGCGCCCAGCAGACCCTGCATGGCGGTGTCCACCAGCGCCGCGCCCCCTGCGCCGCCAGCAGATTGCCGCCCACGATCATGATGGCGGCATCCAGCACCATGGTGCCCAGACGGCAGGTGACAAAGGTGCCGAACTCCTTGGCCATGGCTTTGCCGGTGGTCTTGCTGCGGAACACGAACGCCCGGTTGGTGCAGTAGGCAAACAGGATGCACAAGGCGTTATCCAGCACATTGCCCCAGCTGTTGGCGGCAGTATAGCCGAACAACCGGCTGAACAGCGCGTACAGCAGGATATTCAGCAGGGTGGTCAGCACGCCAAAGATCAGGTAACTGAGCACTTCCCAGTGCTTTTTGAAAATTTTATCATGGCTTTGTTAACAAAAACAGCCCCGCCGCCGTTTTCCCGGCAACGGGGCTGCAGATCGCATTGTGTCAGAAGCTATGCTTTTTGCACGAAGGGCTGATTACTCAGCATCGTCGTTCAGCAGAGCCTTCATGGACAGGCTGATGCGCTTCTTATCGAAGTCAACATCCAGCAGCTTCACATCGACCATATCGCCGACCTTCAGTGCGTCGGAGACCTTCTCAACGCGGTCATTGCTGATCTCGCTGATGTGGACCAGACCGTCAACACCCGGCAGGATGCGGACGAATGCACCAAACTTGGTCAGAGAAACGACCGGAGCGTGGAAGGTGCTGCCGATGGGGTAGTTGTTCTTCAGCTGCTCCCAAGGGTTGTCCTCGGACTTCTTGTAGCCCAGAGAGACCTTGTGGTTCTCGGTGTCGATGTCCTTGACATACACTTCGATGGTGTCGCCAACGGAGACGACCTCGGAGGGATGCTTGATGCGGTTCCAGCTCAGCTCGCTGATGTGGCACAGGCCGTCAACACCACCGATGTCAACGAATGCACCATAAGAGGTCAGGCTCTTGACAACGCCGGTGTAGGTCTTGCCCACCTCAACGTTTGCCCAGAACTCCTCGCGCTTAGCCTTGTTCTGCTCAGCGGTCACCTTGTTGATGCTGCCCACGATCTTGCGGCCGGAGCACTCGGTGACGACCAGCTGAACGTGCTGGCCGACCAGAGCAGTGTAGTCCTCGTCGCGGCGCATAGTGGCCTGAGAACGGGGAACGAACACCTTGACGCCCTTGACATTGACGACAACGCCGCCCTTATTGAACTCGGTAACATCGCCCTCGACGACTTCACCGGATTCTGCTGCCTTGGCGATCTCTTCCATGCCCTTGCGAGATGCGAGCTTCTTGCGGGAGAGCTGGATGACGCCATCCTGATCCATAACCTTCTCGACGATGAGGTCCAGCTCATCGCCAACCTTCACCAGGTCTTCGACCTTGGCGGAGGAATCATCGGTCAGCTCGCTCAGCTTGACAAAGCCGGTCTGCTTCGCACCGATATCCACCTGGATCTCGTTGGCAGAGATGCTGGTCACGATTCCTTTCACAATACTGCCTGCATGAACCCGCTTTTCTTCGGATGCGTTCAGCATCTCCTCAAAGCTCATGCTGTCATTGATTTCTGCGCTCATACTGTTAAGTACCTCCTCAATAATAGACGATGGCGTTGAAGCCCCGGCTGTCACGCCCGCCACTTTAACATCTGCAAACCATTCCGGCCGAAGTTCGCTCGCTGTCTCGACCGTTACGGCACGCGTGTGTTTTGCGGCGACCTGTACCAGCTTTTGGGTATTGGAAGAATGATGACCGCCAATGACAACAACAATGTCGCATTTTTGGCTGAGGTCTTCCGCTTCCTGTTGCCTCGCCCACGTCGCATTACATATTGTATCAAAAATTCGGGCGTTTGTATAGGCTTTTTTGAGAAACTCCGAACTTTCTTTCCATTTTGTTACCTGAAATGTGGTCTGTGCAACTGCAAAAAGGGGTTTTGGGGGTCAGAAGGGCCGTTCCACGCCTCCAATTCGGCTAAATCGGCAAAAACGAACACCTCGCCCCGGGTGTGTCCCACGATGCCCTGCACCTCCGGGTGGGTCTTATCACCCGCCACCAGCAGCACCGCGCCCTCTTTTTCGGCCTGTGCGGCAATGCGCTGGATCTTCTGCACAAAGGGACAGGTGGCGTCGTGGTAAGGGATGCCGCGCGACTCCAGCTCGTCGTAGATGCTGCGGGCACGCCGTGGCTGCGGATGACTACCTCGTACCCGGCAGGCACATCCTGCACGGTGTCCACCACCTGTGCGCCCTTGCGCTGCATATCCTCCACCGCCTGCGGGTTGTGGATCAGCGGGCCCAGCGTTGCTACCCTGTGCCCCTCGTCCAGCAGCTTATAGGTCAGTTCCACGGCACGGTTCACGCCAAGCAGAATCCCGCCGTTTTAGCCAAACGGATCTCCATTTTTACGCTCCCATCTTTTCCCATGCTTCCAGCAATGCCTGCTTGTTGGCACGGAGTTTTTGGTGTCCCGGCGGCTTTCCATGGCAAACTGTGCTGCGGGCATCGGCTCGCCGTAGATCACCCGCACCCTGCAGAACAGGTGCATTTTTCCGTCCGGGGTGTCGTAGAAGATGCGGCAGGGCACAACGTCCACCTCGGCTTTGGCGGCAATGACAAAAGACCGCTCTTGGGGGGCAGCAGTTTGCCCTCCTTTTCGCGGGTGCCCTCCGGGAAGATGAGCAGTGTTCTGCCCTGCTTGCAGGCTTCCACCGTCTGCGTGATGACCGCCATCTCGTCCTTGGTGCCGCGGACGCACACGCCGCCGCAGCAGCGGAAGAACCATGTCAGAAAGGCGTTGATCTCGAACAGTTCCTTTTTGGCGAACACCACCATCCGCCTGCCCCAGCGGGTGACAACGATGAACACCGGGTCGATAGCAGATACATGGGTGGGCGCAAGGATATAGCCCTTCGTCTGCACTTTTTCAGGTTTTCGCGCCCCTCCACCCGGATGCGGAAGCCGATGTGCCACACAAGCCACGCAAGGGGCACCAGAATATAATATAGTACCATTTTCTATTCCTGTCCTGTTTGTTTTATCAGCCGATCTTTTGGGCAATGATCTGCTTCATGGCGTCAAGGCTCTGCTCAAAGTCCAGCTCAGAGGTATCGGCCAGCACCGCGTCCTCCGCCTGGCGCAGGGGCGCGGCGGCCCGGTGGGTGTCCTGATAGTCCCGCTGCTTCACGTCTGCCAGCACTTCCTCGTAGGGAGTGTCGATGCCCTTGGCCTGATACTCCTTCCAGCGGCGGGCGGCGCGGGCCTCGGGGCTTGCGGTGAGGAAGATCTTCACCTGGGCATCCGGCAGCACCACGGTGCCGATGTCCCGGCCGTCCATCAGCACATCCTGCTTTTTGGCCATGCTGCGCTGCAAGTCCAGCAGAAATGCCCGCACGGCGGGGTTTGCACCCACGGCAGAGGCTGCCATACCCGCCTGCTCGGTGCGGATGGCGGTGCTCACATCCTCGTCCTTTAAGTAAATGTGCTGCTCGCCCGCAATGGAGGCCAGCCGCAGCTCGATCTGGGGCAGCAGAGCATCCACCGCTGCGTTGTCCTTGGGGTCCTTGCCCGCGCGCAGGGCGTACAGGCCGATGGTGCGGAGCATTGGGCCGGTGTCCACATAGATGTAGCCGAGTTCTGCGGCCAGACGCCGCGCCAGTGTAGATTTGCCTGCACCCGCAGGCCCATCAATTGCAACAGATACCATGATATGTTCTCCTTATTTATATATAGTACACAGCAGAATGGACTGCGCTGTTTTTACAGATTATTCGCAAAGCTCTGCGCGGTGCAGAAAGCAATTTGCAGATTGTAGCCACCGGTGTAGGCGTCCACATCCAGCACCTCGCCCGCAAAGTACAGCCCCAGTGCCTTTTTGCTCTGCATGATCTTGGGGTCTACCTCCCGCACCGATACGCCGCCGCTGGTGATGACTGCGTGGGCAAGGTCGCCCCGGGCGTCAATGGACACCTGCCAGTGCTTGACCAGCTGCACCAGTTCCCGCTTCTGCTCTCGGGTGATCTGGTTTGCCTTGGTGGCGGGGTCGATGCCCCAGCGCGCCACCATCACCGGCTGCATACTGGAGGGCAGCAGCTTGACCAGCGCCCCCTGCGCTGCGTGGTTTGCCAGCAGGGCAAAGTCCCGGGTGATGCGGTCGTACAGCTGTTCCTCGCTCAGGGCGGGCTTCAGGTCGATCTCCGCGATGTACCTGTGCTTTTTCATGTCCCCCAGATGGCTGGACGCGCTCAGGGTCAGCGGCCCGCTGATGCCAAAGTGGGTAAACAGCATCTCGCCCTGCTCATCAAAGATGGCCTTGCCGTCCTCCAGCAGGGTCAGGGTGACGTTTTTCAGTGCCAGACCCATCATCTTTTTTGCAGTCCGGGTCCCGGCTGACAAGGCTGACCAGACTGGGCACCGGTTCCACAAGGGTGTGTCCCGCCTGTTGCGCCAGCTTGTAGCCATCGCCGGTAGAACCGGTGGTGGGGTAGCTCACGCCGCCGGTGGCCACCAACACCGCATCCGCCCGGTACTCCCTGCCGGAAGTGCCCCGCACGCCCACGCAGCGCAGCGCCGGGCCTGCCTTTTTTTTTTTTGGGGTGGCGCGGGTTTTCCCGTGCCGCCGGGGCGGGCTCTGCCTCGGGCACGATGTCCTCCAGCAGCAGCTTTTTGCACCGTCGTAGACGATATCCGCATCCTGCGCATAGCGCAGCAGCGCCTGCCGGATCTCCTCGGCCTTATCCGATACCGGGAACACCCGGCGTCCGCGCTCCACCTTCAGCTCCACGCCCAAAGCTTCGAACAGCTCCATGGTCTTTGCCGGGGGAACGCGCCCAGCGAGGAGTACAAAAAGCGCGGGTTCGTGCGCACATGGCGCAAAAACTCCTCTGCCGGGCAGTCGTTGGTCACATTGCAGCGCCCCTTGCCGGTGACAAGGATCTTCTGCCCGGGCTTCTCGGTATGCTCCAGCACCGTTACCTGATGTCCCTGCCGCACGGCGGCACCCGCCGCCATCAGTCCGGCTGCCCCGGCTCCCACGATCAAAACCCTTGCCATCTGTCATCCTCCCAAAATCGCCTGTTGATTCTATTGTATCATACCAGAAACCCCGCGCAAAAGCAATGCAGCGCCGCAGGAAATGAATGGATTTTCGGTTCCATGCCCTCTTGACAAAGCCGCCGGGCTGCGGTATTCTTTTTACAGACCGTTAGTTTGTAAAAAAGGAGCATCTGCCATGCCGCGCAACAAATACCCGGAACAGACCGTGGAAAAGATCTTAGACGCCGCTGCCCTGCTCTTCACCCAGAAGGGCTACCAGAATACCACCCTGCAGGACATCATTGATGCCACAAAGCTTTCCAAAGGGGCGGTGTACCATCACTTCCGCTCCAAGGAGGAGATCGCGCAGCGCGTCGGTGACCGTTTGGGCGACCAGATGTGGGAGCCGCTGCGCCATATCCGGGACGACCCGTCCCTGACCGGGCTGCAAAAGCTGCAGGCGGTGTTTGCAGCATCCTTTGCCGGGCAGCGGCAGCAGCAGATCGCGCAGACCTTGCCGCACCTGTGCAGCAACCCGCAGTTCCTTGCCATGGAACTGACCAACATTGAAGCGCATCTGGCCCCGGAGTGCATTGCACCCATGATCCGGCAGGGCATGGCGGACGGCTCCATCCACACCGCCGATGCCAATGCACTGGCCGAAGCGCTGTTCGTGCTGGCAGACATCTGGCTTTCTCCCCAGACGCGCCCCACCACGCCGGCCCAGCAGCGGGCGCGGAACCTCGTGTTTCAGCAAATGACCCATGCGCTTGGGCTGGATCTTTTGACGGATGCACAGGCTGCACAGCTGGTGCAGCTGTGCACACCGGTCAAAGACTGAATTTTCCGGGCGGAACGCTCCGCCCTTTTTTATACGCAGATACAGACCAACGGTTTGTAAACAAAAAACAGGAGGTTTCCATGAACACTTTTATCCTTATCGTCCTCGGACAGATCGTCTCCCTGTTCGGCAATGCCGCCCTGCGGTTTGCGCTGCCGCTGTATCTGCTGCGGCAGACCGGTTCCGCTGCGCTGTACGGCGGCATCACCGCGCTGGCTATGCTGCCTGCTCTGGCCGGAATGCTGACCGGCGGCGCGCTGGCAGACCGCTGCCGTAAAGCCCGCCTGATGGCGCTGCTGGATCTGGTAACCGCCGGTATTTCGGCGGCAGCCGCTGTCGGGTTGCCGCATCTGCCCCTGCTTCCGCTGGTCCTGACAGTGCTGGGCATTCTGTACGCCATTCAGGGGCTTTACCAGCCCGTAGTACGCGCCTGCCTGCCTCTGCTACTGAACGGCACCCAGCTGCTGCGCGGCAACGCGGTCATCCAGCTGGTGGATACCGTGGACGAGCTTCTCGGTCCCCCTGCTGGGTGCTGTTCTGCTGGAGCACCTCGGCATCCGGGGTCTGCTGGTGCTCTGCGGCTGCTGTTTTGCACTTTCCGCCGGGATGGAGCTGTGTCTGCGCATCCCACAGGATGTCCCCGGGACACAAAGCTCTCCGTCCGTTCTCTGTGGACCGACCTGCGGGAAAGTGCGCAGTTCCTCACCGGGCAGGCTGCGGTGCTGCGGTTAGCTGCCGCCATGGCGGCTGTAAACCTGCTGGAAGTCCCTGCCCTCACCGTAGGTGTTCCGGTGCTGGTGGTACAGACTTTGCAGAAAAGTGATGCCTCCCTTGGTCTTGTGCAGGCGGTGCTGAGCGCAGGCGGCATTTTTAGGCGGCGTGCTGGCCGGAACCGTCTTTGTCCGGCATCCCATCCGCAGCGGCACAGGTCTTTTTTGCTGGCGCTCAGCGGCGTGTGCGCCGCGCTGGGTCTTGCCCTCCGGGTGCCCACACTCCAGTTCGGCAGCATTCTGGTGCTGGGTGCCGTGTTTATGGCCGTGGCGGCACTGTTCAACGTGTGGTTCTTTGCGCAGCTGCAAATGCTAGTACCGCAGGCACAGCTGGGCAAGACGACCGCCTGCATCTCCGTGCTGGCCTGCCTGACCCAGCCCATCGGACAGGCAGCCTATGGCAGTGCCTTCCAGCACTGGGCTGCGCACCCGGCAGATGTACTGCTGGCAGCCGGGGTACTTTCGGCGCTGGTTCTCTGGCTGCTGCAAACGCGCCGTACCGCCTGACGCACCAAAAAAAGGAGCCGCTGTTGCAGCCCCTTTTATGGTATGCTTACTCCGGCAGCTTTGCCGGGTCGAGGTAAGCTTCGCCCTGCTTTACCTCCACATGGATGTGGCTCTCCTCGGCGCACTCGCAGCCGACCGTGCCCACCGCACCAATCTTCTGCCCGGCGGTCACGCTGTCCCCGGCCTTCACGTCCGGGTCAGCCACGCCGCACAGCCGCCAACTGCGGCCAGCGGCATCCTCCAGCACCACCACAGTGCCCCAGTTGCCCTCTGCCCCGGCAGAGACTACCTTGCCCGCCACAGGCGCCGCTACCGCAGCGCCCTGCGTGCAGGCGTAGTCTACGCCGTTGTGGGTGCGCCAGTCGCCAAGGGTCTTGTTATACACCAGCTCATCGCCGCTGAAGGCGTTGAGCACGCGCCCCGGCATAGAGGGCGCGGCGGCAGGCTGTGCTGAACTGCTGGCAGGCGAGGATGCGCCTTGCAGTGCCGAAGGTTCGCGCAGCGAACCAGAGCCAGACTGCGCACCAGAGGATGCCCCAGAGGGCGTCTGCTGCGGCACATCGGTCTTGCTGTTTGCAACGTCGGTCACGGGCTGCTGCCATGTGGTGTCCTCCTGTGCGTCCCAGTCCGGTTCTGTTTCCGAGGTGGTCTGTTGGGTGGTGCCGGGGGCGTTCAGCCCCTCCAAACTTTTTTGCAGTTCTGCCCGCAGGGCGCGCACCGCCCACACCCCCCGCAGCCGCAGCCGCAGCCAGCAGGCTTGCGGTCAGCAGCAGAGCAAAGCCCTTGCCGTGCAGAAATTTTTGATCTGCTCCATGCTTGTTACTCCCATCTGTTCGTTTTGTGTACGGGGTCTTTTTTTCTGGGTTTAGTGTGGGACAGCGGCGGGCAGTTTATACAAAGGGATAAAAAGACAGCGAAAAATAAATCAGCCAAGCCCTGCAGGCTTGGCTGATTTACAGATCATAAAGTTCTTTCTGCGCTTAGTCGCGGCGGCGGCTGTTCAGACCCAGCAGACGCACCACATACAAGAAGATGTTGATGAAGTCCAGATACAGCGTCAGTGCACCGTAGATGGAAGCCTTTTCCGCCAGCTCGCTGTCCCCTGCGTAGTAGGAGTACATCTGGCTCAGCTTCTGGGTGTCGTAGGCGGTCAGCAGCATGAACACCACCAGACCGATGCCGGAATACAGCACCGTGCTCATAAAGCCCATGCCGAACAGCACGCCGACGAAACCGGTGATAAGCAGCGCAAACAGCGCCATCATCAGCTTGGGACCCCAGCCGGACAGATCCTTGTGGGTGGTGGTGCCGTAAACTGCCATCAGGCCGAAATACAGCGATGTGGCAAGGAAGGCCAGCACCAGCGTGCCCAGATCAAAGGCAAGGAAATAATAGCTCAGCACCATGCCGTTGAGCAGGGCGTAGCCTAAAAATACTCCTCTTGCCGCGCCCACGGACATATTCTGCACCCGGGCGCTCAGCACGAACACCAGCGCCAGCTCGGCAATGGTGAACAGCAGATACAGCGAGTTGACCACATAGAACAGCGGGGTGGTGGCGGTGACAAACGCCGCCGCAAAGGTGATCAGCAGTCCCAGCGCCATCCAGCGGTAGGTGCGGGTCATATAATCAGCCGAGGTCATTGTAGGCTCTGCATAGCCACGGTTGTAATTGTTGTAACTCATCTGGGTTCCTCCAGTCTATTCTGCCGGAGAATTTCTCTCTTGCTCCGGTCTACGGAATATAGTATACTGCATAGAAATGAACGTTTCATGAAAAAGGCTGTGATATTGTATGTCCCTTGGACTTTATCTGCATATTCCCTACTGCTTTTCCAAATGCCGGTACTGCGATTTTTATTCCCACCCCGGGGAGCGGGGCGTGCCGGATGCTTATGTGGACGCGCTTCTGCGGGAGCTGCACCGCTTTGCGCCAAACGCGCCCCTGCGGCCGGATACCGTTTATTTCGGCGGCGGCACGCCCAGCCTGCTCACCCCGGCGCAGGCAGAACGGCTCATCCGGGCAGCAGACCCCGTGCCCGGTGCTGAGATCACCTTGGAGGCAAACCCCGAGACCGTCACCGAGGAGAGCCTGCGGGGCTTCCGGGCGGCGGGGGTGAACCGCATCTCCTTCGGGGTGCAGTCTGCCCGGGACACCCAGCTGCGCACCCTTGGCCGTCCCCACAGCGCCAAGCAGGCGCGGGCAGCCTTTGCCCGCCCGGCGCGCCGGGTTCGAGAACATCAGCGGCGATATCATGCTGGCGCTGCCCCATTATACGCAGGCCGAGTTTGACGAGACACTGGAACTGATCGAAAAGGGCGGGGCGACCCACATCTCGGCCTACCTTTTAAAGATAGAGCCGGACTCCGCCTTTGGCAAGCACCCGCCGGAGGGGCTGCCCACCGGCGATGAAGCCGCCGATTTCTATCTTTACGCCGTGGAGCAGCTGGAACACCACGGCTACCGCCAGTACGAGATCTCCAACTTTGCAAAGCCGGGCTATGAGGGCAGGCACAACCTCATCTACTGGGACTGCGGCGACTATCTTGGCCTTGGCCCTGCGGCGCACTCCTGCATGGGCGGCAAGCGGTTCTGCTACGCACCGGACACCGCCGCCTTTCTGCAGGACGCCGCCGCGCCCATCATGGACGGCAATTGCGGCGCAGAGGACTACCTGATCTTACAGCTGCGGCTGCGCAAGGGGCTTGACCTTGCAGCCTACAAAGCCATATACGGCAAGCAGTTTTCCACCGCACAGCTGGCCTTTGTGCAAAACTGCGTCCGCGCCGGGTACGCCACCTTCGATGGCAGTACCCTCGCTCTGACCCCCGCCGGGCTTATTGTTCAGAACAGCATCCTTGCCCAGCTGCTGTAAGCCCTCTCAGGCTTTGGCTCTTGTCCCCAGCTTTTCCAGTTCCACCATCCGCCAGCCAAGGGCGCGGATAGCGCTTTCATCGTGGGTAGCCAGCAGCACCGGCTTGCCCGCGCAGCGCTGCCGCAGCAGTGCCGCTGCCCGCTGCAAGGTGTCCGGGTCCATGCCGGTAAAGGGCTCGTCCAATAGCAGGGTGTCGCTGGGTGCCCACAGCGCCCGCAGCAGCGCCACCCGCCGCTTTTGCCCGCCGGAAAGCCTGCGGGCAGGCAGCTGCAAGGCTGCAATGTCCATTCCAAGTTGTTGAAAACCGCTTATAATTTGCTCTTTGTACTGGTTTTCTGCCCCCGGAAGCACCAAGGTGACGTTCTGCACGGCGTTCAGCTGGGGACAAAGGCGGTCTTCCTGAAAGACCGCTGCCACCCGGCCCACGCCCTCCACGCTGCCGGTGGTGGGGCGCTCCAGCCCCATCAGGATGCGCAGCAGGGTGGTCTTGCCCCAGCCGCTGGGTGCCCACAGCACCACGGGAGCATCCACCTCCATGCACAGGTCGGTGAAGAGCGGCGCTGTGCCGAACCGTTTTGTCAGGTGTTGGATCTTCAGCATTTTGCCCCCTCCTCTCCCAGCACTGCGCCCACGGCCTTATCCAGTGCAAACAGGAACAGCTTTTCAAAGCCTGCGCTCAGCAGGATGATGACAAAGGTCCACGCAAACAGTTCCCCGGTGGAAAGGGTGATCTTGGCGCGGTACAGCGCATCGCCGATGCTGCCGTTGGGCAGGCCGATGACCTCGGCCGCCACGCCGCTTTTCCAGCAGATGCCCAGCGCCACGCTGCACCCCTGCCGGAAGGCCGGAAGCACCGCAGGCAGCCAGATCGACCGCAGACAGCGACCCGGCGGCAGACGGAACACCGCTGCCATCTCCAGCAGCTGCACGTCTGCACCGGCAATGCCGGTGCGCACCGCGCCGTACAGCACCGGCAGCACCATCAGAAAGCTGATAAGCACCGAAAGCGCACTGCCCCGCACCCAGACCAGCGCCAGAATGATAAAGCTTGCCACCGGCGTGGCCTTGACCAGCTGCATCACCGGAGCCAGCAGTGCATCGGCGGCGCTCCACCGGGCGGCGCACACCGCCAGCACCACGCTGACCACTGCACCCAGCACAAAACCCAGCAAAATGCGCCCTGAGCTGAAGCCCACCCGCTGCCAGAAATCTGCCCTTGGCAGCAATTGCACCAAAGTGCGCAGCGCCTGCACCGGCGATACCAGAAACACCTCCTGCCCGATGGCCATAGCTGCGGCCTGCCACACCGCCAGCCAGAACGCCACCGCCAGCAGACGGCGAAAAAACTGCTTGTTCTGCTTCATAAACTGCCCTCTTCCGCTTCCTATTATAAGGTATAGTATACCATACCGTCCCGCAAAGGGGAATGACCTGTGCACCACCCACGGCGGGTCGGCTCGCTTTGTATATACTTTTATTCAACCGTCGTATGCTTGACATGAATTTACATCCAGTGTAAACTGGGTACAGTACACGGTGCATCTTTGCGCCGGCGCAGGAAAGAGAGGACGGTATTGACAAAAGCGCTCAAGGGCCGCAAGCTGCTGCTTGTCGGTTTTACGTTATTTTCCATGTTTTTCGGGGCAGGCAATCTGATCTTCCCACCCGATCTGGGTGCAAAGGCGGGGGTAAACTTCTGGCTCGCCTTTCTGGGGCTTGCCCTCAGTGCCGTCGGTCTGCCCGTGGCAGGGGTCATCGCGGTGGCACGGGCTGACGGTCTGGATAAGCTTGCCGGGCGGGTGCATCCGGTGTTCGCGCAGGTGTTCATGATTTTGATCTACCTGTCCATCGGGCCGTGTCTGGCCATTCCGCGCACCGCAAGCACCTCGTTTGCCATGCTCACCCCGCTGCTGGGCAGCAGCGCCGGGCTGCAGCTGGGGTACTCCGTGCTGTTCTTCGGCGCGGCCTTTCTGGTAGCGCTGCGCCCGGACAGGCTCACCCGCTGGCTGGGCAGGCTGCTCTGCCCCTGCCTGCTGGTTCTGATTTTGATCCTGTTCGGCGGCTGTTTGCTACACCCGCTGGCGGCGCAGTACGGTGCGCCCACCGATGCGTATAGTTCAGCGGTCATTTTACAAGGCGTATTGTACGGTTACCAGACCATGGACGCCCTTGCCGCACTGAACTTTGGCGCGGTCATCGCCATGAACATCCGGGCGCAGGGCGTTGCCCGGGAGCAGGACGTGCAGCGCAGTGCCATCCGTTCCGGTCTTGTGGCAGGCGGGCTGTTGCTGGCGGTCTATGCCATGCTGGGGCACGCCGGAGCGTTGACCGGTGCCGCGATGGCCACCATCATGTACACCTTGCCCATATCGGGCAGGGTCTTTTTTGTCGGCGGTGTCCAGCACCAGAGCCGGGATGAAGTAGTTGTTCCAGCTGGCCACGAACGAGAAGATGGCCTGCACAGCCAGAGCCGGGCTTCATGATGGGCAGCACGATCTTATTAAAGGTATAAAACTCGCCTGCACCGTCAATGCGGGCGGCCTCCACGATCTCCATGGGAAGGGAAGCGTCCAGATACTGCTTCATGAAGAAGAACACGGTAGGTGCTGCAATGCTGGGGACGATCAGCGGGATGAAGCTGTTTTTCAAGCCCATCTTGGAGATCAACTGCAGAAAGCCCAGTGCGGACACCTGTGTGGGCATGGTCATGATGAGCAGGATCATGGCAAAGGCGGCCTTTTTGAACCGGAAATTATAGGCATAGATGCCGTAAGCCGTCAGCGCCGAGAAATACACGCTGAGGGCTGCCGAGCAGGCCGAAACGATGAGACTGTTGCGGATACCCCTCAACACCGGGATGTTGGCATCTGCCAGCACATTCTTGAGGTCGGTGAGCATCGACTTGCCGGGCATCAGGGAGAAGCCCTTCTGGATCTCGAAGTGGGTACGGGTGGAGTTGATGATCAGCACATAGAAGAAGAACAGGCACAGGAAGCTGAACAAGACTAATACCAGGTAGCACCACGCACGGCGTGCCGCAAGGGTGGCTTTTTCGGATTCATTCCGTGGAGTGTGTGCCATATTCACTTTCCTCCTTTCGCTGCCTTTTGGGCTTGCTTGAGCTCGTTGTGCTGGGCTTTGGTCAGACCGTCATCCTCCTTGGTGAGGGAGAAGTAGACCACCACGCAGAGCACCGCGCACACGAGGAACAGCACCACCGAGACGGCACCGGCCATGCCATAGTTCTTGCTGAACAGATGATTGTTCAGATACATGATCATGGTGGTGGAGGTGCGGTCCGGTCCACCCTTGCCGTTGGTCAAAATCTGCGGCACGTCAAACATCTGCAGACCGCCGATCATCGAAGTGATCATCACGTAGACGAGGATGGGCCGGATCAGCGGGAATCGTGATCTTCCAGAACATCTGGTTCGGGGTGCAGCCATCCAGCTCCGCCGCTTCGTACAGGGTGGGGTCCACGCCCATGATGGCTGCCATGAGCATGATGGTGGTGTTGCCGAACCACATGAGGAAATTCATCAGGCCTACCAGTTGCGCGGTTGCCCCAGACCGTGTTCAGGAAGCTGATGGGCTCCGTTGATCCAGCCCATGCTCATGAGCACGCGGCGCGTTCACCGGGCCATTGTCGGAGAACAGCGCAAAGAAGAGCATGGCAAAGGCCGAGGCCATGATGAGGTTTGGCATATAGATAACGGTTTTGAAAAAGGTCTGGCCCTTCAGCTTCAGCCGCAGGTCGGTGAACCAGGCTGCCAGCAGCAGCGAAACGGCGATCTGCGGGATGAAACCGATGATCCACAGGATCAGCGTGTTGTGCCAAAATACTTGGGCAGGTCGGTCGCGAACAGGGTGATGTAGTTTTTCAGGCCCACAAAGTTGGGGCCGATGATCTTCAGGCCGCTGCGGTAATATTCAAAAAAGCTGTAATAGATGGTGGAGATCAGGGGGATCAGCTGGAAGACCGCAAAGATGATAAAGAACGGTGCAATGAAGATATAGCCCCATTTTGCGTAGCTGATCGACCCTTTCTTTTTCGCCTTCTCTCCCATGAGACTGCCCTCCTGTCGATGATTGGAAAAAAGCAAAGAAAGGGCGGGCGAGATGTGCCGCCCGCCCCTCGTATTCACTTTTCCTGTCGAAGAATGGGTCAAACCCGCTTATGCCGGCCAGACCACATCGGTCAACTCGGGGTACTTCTCCTTGATGGCGGTCTCGAAGTTTGCCTTGGCAGTATCCTCGTCCACATTGCCGGTGAAGTAATCCTTGAACGCATTCTGGAAGCTCTCGGTGATGCCCTGGTCATAAGGACCGTGCGTTGGACATATCGATCTTCTTTGCTGCCTCGGCGAACAGCGCGATATGGTTCTGGCCGCCAAGGAAGTCGGACTTGTAATCGCTGCTTGCAATCTCTTCCATGGCTTTCTCGTTGTTGGTGTAGTCCTGCGTATCCAGCGTGATCTGCTTCATGATGGCTTCATCGCAGGTCAGCTTCTGCATCACGTCCCGGATGATCTCGATGTTATCACTTCCGGCTGCGCCGCAGATCCAGGTGCCGCCCCAGTAGTAGGGCTGAGGGCCTTCGCACACGGCGTAGTCGCCGTAGATGCCGTTGCCCACTTCCTCCTTGCCGCCCTCGGCCACAGGGGTCTCCAGCGAGTTGCCCAGCAGGGTGAAGTTGATGCCCCATGTGGAGTAGAAGAAGCCGAACACCTTGCCGGTGGGGCCCTGGTCGGCCGCCCACTGGCTGTCCCACAGGCTGGACTTGTTGTTGTAGCCCTTGTCGGTGTACTCCTTGGTCTGTTCCACCCACTTCATGATGTTCTCGTCCACGGTGACGGTGGTGCCGTCCACCCACGGAGCGGCCACATTGTTGGAGAAGGTGCGGTATGCATCGTCGAAGCCGGAGAGCATCTTGTAGCCCTTGGCAGAGGCCTGTGCCGCCACATCGTTGAACTTATCCCAGTCAGACAGGTGTGCCTGCACTTCGGTGGGGTCGTCGGTGCCCAGAACATCCTTGGCGATGCTGCGGCGGTAAGCAAACAGGCCCGGGCGTAGCCTGCCATGTGGTGCCGCGCTGGCTGCCGTCGACACTGACGATGTCCTTGGTGTACTGGTACTGACCGGCCAGGTCAGAATCGGTCAGGCCGATATCGGCCTTCACGTCCAGAACGTAGTCGGAGTCTACATACTTCAGCGCGTAGTCGGCCTCGATCAGGAAAATATCGATCTTATCGTCATCGTCAGCGGAATCCTGGCTCAGCAGGGCCTCATCCAGCTTGTTCTGGTAGTTGTTGTTCTCGTTGGCGTTGATGGTCCACTTTACAAGGTGGTGCCGTCGTTCAGGGTGGTGGTAGACTTGTCGGCCGCGATCTCCTTGACCTCGGGGTAATAGTCGTTGAAACGGCTCTGGAACTCATCGTTCCAGCACCAGATGTTCAGGACCTTGCCGCCGGCGGCAGGAGCCTCGGAAGCGGCTGCGGAAGAAGCGGGAGCAGCACTGGAAGCGGGAGCCGCTGCTGGAAGAAGAACCGCCACATGCAGTCCAGGGCAGCCGAATGGTAACAGCGCCGGAAGCGAGCAGGAAATTACGACGAGAGATCTTTTTCATAAGAGTAAACCTCCTTCATGGTTTTCCATTCCATTTTTAAAAAAATTTTTCAAAAAACTCCGCGCCCAAAGGAGTTCTGGGGGCAAAATTAAAGGCTGCGGACGGAGCGGCCGTCCAGCAGTTTGCCGGTCACCCGATCTGCTCTGGCAGTGTCACACGCGGGGATGCTCGATCAACTCGATCAGCTTATCCGCTGCCGTCCGGCCCTGGCGGTGTTCTGCTGGTAGGTCACCAGCGAGGGTTTGACCACCCGAGAGAGATAGATGCCGTCATATCCCATCACTGAGATATCCTCCGGGATGCTCAGACCCGCTTCGCCCAGAGCGTTATAGCCGCCCAGTGCGGAGAAAGTCATCCGGGAAGATGATGCAGGTGGGACGCTGCGGCAGCGCCAGCAACGCCCGGGTCTCTTCAGCGCAGCGATCCACGTCGTGATACACGCCGTCGCGGACGTACTGCTCCGGTACCTTCAACCCCAGTTCCTCACAGGCCTGATAAAAGCCGGCCAGACGTTCTCGGTAACGGCGGTCTTTTTCGCCGTGGATAAAGGCGATGCGCCGGTGTCCGCAGGCCCATGCCTGCTGTACCAAGGCCTTTGTGCCCGCCACGTTGTCTGAAAGGATCGCCATCCGGTTGTTGAACACATGATCGATGGTGACCACGGGCACATCGCCGTTGACCAGCTCCACCACCTGCGGATCGTCGTAAAAGTTCACACAGGCGATCACCACGCCGTCCACACCCCGGTAGTGGCAATGCTCCAGATAGCTCATGGTCTGCCGCTGATGTTGTGGTTGATAAAGGTGATGTCGTAGCCGCGCTTTTCTGCTTCTACCTTGAAGCTGTCCAGCACTGCGGAGAAGTACTCGTGAGTCAGGCCGCTTTGTTTTTCATCAACGAACAGGACCCCCAAATTGTAGGTGCGGTTGGTCTTGAGCGCCCGAGCCGCTGCATTGGGCAGGTAGCCCATGCGGCGAGCCGCTGCGTGGATCCGCTCTCGCGTAGCGTGGCAATGTCAGGCTGATCGTTCAAAGCTTTACTGACAGTTGCGACGGATACGCCGCATTCTTTTGCCAAATCTTTCAGAGATGGCATCTTGGCTGGCCTCCTTCCGGGAAAGGATTTTTCTTGGAATCGCTTCCTGCAAAAGTCCTTAATCGTTTTCGTAATCTCAATATATCGCATTCTATACCAAAAATCAAGCGAAAAAAGTAAAAAGTTTTAGCCTAACTGCATCACTTTCAGGCAGTTTGTTTGAATTTACACCTGTAAAATTGTGCATCTCGATTTGACTTTCGTTACATTTCGATTAAAACCGAAAAAATTTTTTCGTTGCAGTTTCGTTATGTTTTTCGGTGCCGGTATGTATATATTACTTTTAAAATGGGGGTTCGGGTCCTTCGGTTCTGTCTTTCGGACCGGTGTGCGGCAGCATCCTGGAAATTACGTCGAAAACCGATGAAATTATTACAAATTATTTTTAAAAATTTCCGTCCGCCGATTTTTAAAAAGCCTCTTGCATTTTTTTGCGTGGATACGGTATGCTTAAAAAAAGAGATTGCTTCTTTCGCAGTGCCTTAATCGTTTTCGCCCATGATGTAGCTGCCCCCCTTGTTCCGACAAGGACGCAGTTTTAAGGAGGAAGCATTATGAGATTCGGACATTTTGACGACCGGAACAAGGAATACGTCATCACCACCCCGCAGACGCCCGCTGCCCTGGATCAACTACCTTGGCAGCGAGGATTTCTTCAGTCTGGTTTCCAACACAGTGGGCGGTTACAGCTTTTACCGGGATGCGCGGATGCGCCGGCTGACCCGCTACCGCTACAATAACTCTCCCGCTGGACATGGACGGTCACCGGATCTACATCAAGGACGGCGACACCGTGTGGAACCCGGGTTGGCAGCCCACCAAGACCCCGCTGGACAGTTACAGCTGCCGCCACGGTCTGGGCTACACCGTTGTGGAGGGCAAAAAGACGGTGTGACCGCCCGGCAGGAGTTGTTCGTCCCCAAGGGCGACGCCTGCGAGCTGGATCGGGTGACGGTGTGCAACGAAAGCGGCGCGCGTCCCCGCAGCTGGATGTGTTCAGCTATGTAGAGTTCTGCCTGTGGGACGCTGTGGACGACAGCTCCAACTTCCAGCGCAATTTCTCCACTGGCGAGGTAGAGGTAGAAGGCAGCGTCATTTACCACAAGACCGAGTACCGGGAGCGCCGCGACCACTATGCCGTGTTCTGGGCAAACAGCCCGCGTGGACAGCTTCGACACCAGCCGGGACGCGTTTTGCGGTGTCTACGGGCGGCCCGGCCGCCCCGCAAGCCGTGCTGGCCGGGCACTGCTCCGGCAGCATTGCTCACGGCTGGGCACCGGTGGGTGCGCTGCACATCCACCTGAGCCTTGCTCCCGGCGAGAGCCGCAGCATCCTGTTCGGTCTGGGTTACATCGAGAACCCGCAGCAGGAAAAGTTCGTCGCACCGGGCGTCATCAACAAGGCCCGCGCCCATGCCATGATGGCGCCGCTACGCCACCGACGCACAGATCGATGCGGCCCGCATTGCGCTGGCCGCCCACTGGGAGGAGCTGCTCTCCACCTACCATCTGGAATCCGGCGAGGAAAAGCTGAACCGCATGGTGAATATCTGGAATCAGTACCAGTGCATGGTCACCTTTAACATGAGCCGCTCTGCCAGCTATTACGAAAGCGGCACCGGACGCGGCATGGGCTTCCGGGACAGCTGTCAGGACCTTTTGGGCTTTGTGCATATCATCCCCGCCCGGGCGCGGGAGCGCATCCTGGATATCGCCGCCACCCAATTCGAGGACGGCAGCGCCTACCACCAGTATCAGCCGCTGACCAAAAAGGGAAATCGGGACATGGGCACCGGCTTCAACGACGACCCGCTGTGGCTCATTGCCGGTACCGCCGCCTACCTGCGTGAGACGGGCGACTGGAGCATTCTGGAAGAACCGGTGCCCTTTGAGAACGATGCCAGCCAAGGCGCAGCCGCTGATGGAGCATCTGCGCCGCAGCTTCCGGTTCACCTGCACGCATCTGGGTCCCCACGGTCTGCCGCTCATCGGCCGAGCGGACTGGAACGACTGCCTGAATCTCAACTGCTTCTCCGCCCACCCCGGCGAGAGCTTCCAGATCACCGGTCCCAGCGAAGGCCCGGTCGCGGAATCGGTGTTCATTGCCGGGATGTTCGTCAAATACGGCCATGAGTATGCGCAGCTCTGCGGCCACCTCGGCCTTGCAGAAGAGGCTGCCGCTGCCCGGGAGCATCGCGCCGTGGAGCAGGCCGTCCTGACCGCAGGCTGGGACGGCGAGTGGTTCCGCCGGGCTTACGATGCTTTCGGCAAGCCTGCTGGGCAGCAAGGAGTGCGCCGAGGGTCAGATCTTCATCGAGCCGCAGGGCATGTGCGTCATGGCGGGCATCGGCAGGGAAAGCGGACAGGCCGCGCAGGCGCTTGCCAGCGTGGAGGAGCGGCTGGACACCAAGTACGGTGTCGTGCTGCATCAGCCGGCCTACACCAGCTATCAGCTGAATCTGGGCGAGATCTCCAGCTATCCTCCGGGATACAAGGAGAACGCCGGTATCTTCTGCCACAACAACCCGTGGATCAGCTGCGCTGAGGCAACGCTGGGCCACGGCGACCGCGCCTTTGCGGTCTACCGCAAGACCTGCCCCGCCTACATCGAGGACATCTCTGAGATCCACCGCACCGAACCCTACGTTTACAGCCAGATGGTGGCAGGCAAGAGACGCCCCCACCTTCGGCGAGGCCAAAAACAGCTGGCTCACCGGCACAGCCGCATGGACCTTCTTCAATATCAGCCAGTACATTCTGGGCATCTGTCAAAAAAGCTTGCCCTTGCCGGTATGTTCTGTGCCCTGTGCGTGGTGGGCAGCGTGTTCAGCTTTCCCGTCTTTGGCAGCAAGTGCGCGCCTGTACAGCACATGGTCAACATCATGTGCGCCGTGCTGCTGGGGCCCCTGGTGGGGTGTAGGCGTGGCCTTTGTGGCTTCCCTGCTGCGCAACCTGCTGGGTCTGGGCAGCCTGATGGCTTTCCCGGGCAGTATGTTCGGTGCACTGCTGTGCGGCCTTGCATACCACAAGACCAAAAATCTGATCGCCACCGTGGTGGGTGAGGTGTTCGGCACCAGCATTCTGGGCGGCCTGTGCGCATGGCCCGTGGCCATCTTCCTGATGGGCAAGAGTGCTGCGGATATCGCCTTCTACGCCTACATCGTGCCCTTCCTCATCTCCACCGCCGTGGGTGCGGTGATCGCCGGTGCAGTGGTGTTCAGCCTGCAGCGCTCCGGCGCTCTGCGCTCCATGCAGAACAGCCTTTCCTGAGCGGAGGTGCCGGGAATGTTCAAAACCGCCTTTGAGAACCTGCGCAGCCGCAGCCCTCTCATCCACAACATCACCAACTACGTCACCGTGAACGACTGCGCCAACATGGTGCTGGCCTGCGGTGCTTCCCCATCATGGCCGATGATGCCGCCGAGGTGGAGGAGATCACCGCCATCTGCGGCGGCCTGAACATCAACATCGGCACGCTGAACAGCCGCACCGTCACCAGTATGCTGCTGGCGGGCAAAAAGGCCAATCAGCTGGGACACCCCGTGGTGCTGGACCCGGTGGGTGCCGGTGCTTCCCGTCTGCGCACCGACACCGCCTTCCGCCTGCTGCGGGAGGTTCAGTTCACAGTGATCCGGGGCAACATCTCGGAAATCAAGACCCTTGCCTCCGGCGCAGGCACCACCAAGGGCGTGGATGCGGACGTAGCCGACAAGGTGACCGAGGAGAACTTGGACAGCGCCGTAGCCTTTGCCAAGGCCTTTGCCGCCCGCACCGGCGCAGTGGTTGCCATTACCGGTGCTATCGACATCGTAGCCGATGCACAAAAAGCCTACTGCATCCGCAACGGCAACGCCATGATGAGCAGCATCACCGGCACAGGCTGTCAGCTTTCTGCCCTGACGGCGGCCTTTGTCACCGCCAACCCCGGCCACCCGCTGGAAGCTGCCGCTGCGGCAGTGTGCGCCATGGGTCTGGCAGGCGAGATCGCCCACCAGCGGCTCACCCGCAGGACGGCAACGCTACCTACCGCAATTACATCATTGATGCCATTTACAACATGACCCCCCGAACAGCTGGAGAAAGGCGCAAACTATGAAGTGCGATAAACACACCATGCTCCTGTACGCGGTGACCGACCGCGCATGGGTGGGCGAGCAGACGTTGTATCAGCAGGTGGAAAGTGCCCTGAAGGGCGGTGCCACCTGCGTGCAGCTGCGGAAAAGCAGCTGGGCGACGCAGATTTTTTACAGGAAGCCATCCAGATCCACGCCCTGTGCCAGCAATACGGTGTGCCGCTGTTCATCAACGATAACGTGGAGGTGGCCTTGCAGTGCCACGCCGAGGGCATCCATGTGGGGCAGGACGATATGGCTGCCGCACAGGTGCGCCAGCGCGTGGGCGAGGGCGTGATGATCGGCGTATCCGCCCACACGGTACAGGAAGCGCTGGACGCTGTGGCGCACGGCGCGGACTACCTTGGCGTCGGCGCGGTATTTGCCACCCACACCAAGACGGACGTGAGCGAGATGCCCCGGCAGACCCTGCTGGACATCTGCAACGCCGTGGATGTGCCGGTGGTGGCCATTGGCGGCATCCACAAGGAGAACATCCTGCAGCTCAAGGGCACCGGCGTGGACGGTGTGGCATTGGTAAGCGCTATCTTTGCCGCAAAGGACATCGAGGCCGAGTGCCGCGAACTGCGTGCCCTTTCGGAGCAGATCATAAAGTAAGCTATCATCCCGCGGCAAACCGGGGGCACCACCTTGGGCCGCGTTACAAAATTCATGGAGAAAACCAACATGAAAAGCGTATTTTGCGCAGGTGCCGGCATCCAGAGCATACTGTTTTTTCTGAATGACGGCTACTTGCCTGCTGGCCGGGAGCTTTCTCCTCGGACACGAATCGGGCCATTCCATCGCCCGCCCTACTGCCTGCGGCAGCAGGGTCCCACCCCAGCGGACGGTCCTCGGAGAAACTCCCGACCGGCGGTTCGCTCCCACATCACTGTATGACCAGCACCCTGCTGTTCAGAGATAAACTGTCATTTGGAGGAACACAGCGTATGCAGACTTATACCACCCAGATGGACGCGGCCCGCAAGGGCATCGTGACCCCGCAGATGGAGATCGTAGCCAAAAAAGGAATACCGCACCACCGAGGAGATCCGCCAGTGGGTCGCCGAGGGCAAGGTAGCCATCCCCGCCAACAAGCACCACAAGTGCCTGAACCCCGAGGGCGTGGGCTCCATGCTGCGCACCAAGATCAATGTGAACCTTGGCGTCTCCCGCGACTGCAAGGACTACAATATCGAAATGCAGAAGGTGATGAGCGCCGTGAATATGGGCGCTGAGGCCATCATGGATCTTTCCAGCCACGGCAACACCCAGCCCTTCCGCCGGAAGCTGACGGGAGAGTGTCCCGCAATGATCGGCACTGTGCCGGTGTACGATGCGGTCATCCACTACCAGCGGGATCTGGCAGAGCTGACTGCACAGGACTTCATCGATGTGGTACGCCTGCACGCAGAGGACGGTGTGGACTTTGTTACCCTGCACTGCGGCATCACCCGCAAGACCATCGAGCAGATCCGCAAGCACAAGCGCAAGATGAACATCGTGAGCCGCGGCGGCTCTCTGGTGTTTGCGTGGATGAGCATGACCGGCAACGAGAACCCCTTCTACGAGCACTTTGACGAGATCTGCGAGATCTGCGCCGAGCATGATGTGACCATCTCTCTGGGCGACGCCTGCCGTCCCGGCTGTCTGGCTGACGCCACCGATGTGTGCCAGATCGAGGAACTGGTGCGTCTGGGCGAGCTGACCAAGCGTGCATGGGCGCACAACGTACAGGTGATGGTAGAAGGTCCCGGCCATGTGCCCCTGAATCAGGTCGCCGCCAACATGGAGGTGCAGAAGAGCATCTGCATGGGCGCACCGTTCTACGTTCTGGGACCTCTGGTGACCGACATTGCCCCCGGCTACGACCACATCACCTCCGCTATCGGCGGCGCGGTGGCGGCGGCCAGCGGCGCGGCTTTCCTGTGCTATGTTACCCCCGCCGAGCATCTGGCCCTGCCCAATGTGGAAGACGTCAAGCAGGGCATCGTGGCGTCCAAAATTGCCGCCCACGCCGCCGACATTGCCAAAGGCATCCCCCACGCCCGGGACATTGACGACAAGATGGGCGATGCCCGCCGCGTACTGGACTGGGATGCACAGTTCGCCTGCGCGCTGGACCCCGAGACCGCCAAGGCCATCCGCGACGCCCGCCTGCCCGAGGACGACCACAGCGACACCTGCAGTATGTGCGGCAAGTTCTGCGCCGTGCGCAGCATGAACAAGGCGCTGGCCGGTGAATACATCGACATTCTGTAAGCTTTCCCCGCGCTGAAAGGCGCTTCTTCCTCCGGGACTGCTGCACAAACCGTGCGGCAGTCCCTTTTTGTAGGACGATTTAAATGCCCTCCGCTGCCGGGTTGCGGCACCCAGCATCTGCATCGTGTCTTGGGCGGCACCTGCGTCTTGCTGGCCGCTGTCCCAACAACTCCTCCCTGTTTCCGCCACTGGCGGCGGTCGTCGTCGTTGCGCTTTGGGCATATTCAGCGGAATTCTTATTTTGCGTTTGGAGCGACCGCGTTTGCGGAGCGTAGCGTAGCAATGGAAGCCCCAGTGGGGCTTTTAAGCGGCAGAGCGGTCTGCGTTAGCAGATGGAAGGGCTTTGCCCCGACAAGCTCTGCGGAGCGCTCCAAACGCATTTCCACAAGCGGGGTCGTGAAGCTAAACTGCATTTGCCACACTGCGTTCAATTTGGTCAATCTATTCTATCAATATTTTAGATTTTACAATTCTTCTGTGCTGTACTATAATAAAGTAGCAACTTTATTACTCAAAAGTACAGGAGGCTGTTTTCTTGATAGTTGATCTGATCGAAGCGCTTTACCGCCTGCTGTGGGGCGATTTATTCACCCTGCCAGTGGCGGGCGGCATTGGCATCTCCTTCATGGTGGTGCTTCTGTTTGCAGCCGGTATCGGCTTCACCCTGCGAACAAGGCTGCTGCCGGTGCGCCTGTTCCGGGATATGATCGGCGCGGTGTGCGAAAAAAAGCAGGCTGCGGGCGGGCTTTCCTCCTTCCAGACACTGGTCATCTCCACCGCCACCCGGGTAGGCATGGGCAACCTTGTGGGCGTGGTGGCCGCTGTTTCGGCGGGCGGCGCGGGCGCGGTGTTCTGGATGTGGGTCACCGCCCTGCTGGGTGCTTCCACCTCCTTGTAGAGTCCACTCTGGCGCAGAAGTACCGCGTACCGGACCCGCTGTACGGCGGCTGGCGGGGCGGCCCGGCCTACTACCTTCATGTGCTGGCAGAGCGCAAGCGGGGCAAAAAAGCTCAAGCGCTCGGTGTGCGCAGCGCTGTTTGCAGTGTCCGGTCTGATCTGCTGGTGCGGCATCAGTCAGGTGATTTCCAACTCGGTCAGTTCTGCCTTTGAAAACGCCTTTCACGTCCCGCCGCTGGCCACTACCGTGGTGCTTACCCTGCTGGCGGCGCTGATCGTGCTGCGCAAAAACGCCACCGTAAAAAGCCTTGACTTTATCGTGCCGGTCATGGCGGTGTGCTACTTTGTCATCACGGTGGGCATCGTGGTGCTGAATTTCCGGCAGCTGCCCGCCGTGCTGGCACGCATCTTTGCCGAAGCCTTCGGCCTGCGTCAGGTGGCCGCAGGCGGCTTTGGCGCGGTGCTGATGAACGGTGTCAAGCGCGGGCTGTTCTCCAACGAAGCGGGCAGCGGCTCTGCCCCTTGCGCCGCTGCCGCTGCCGAGTGTGACGACCCGGTAAAGATGGGGCTTGTACAGGCGCTGGGCGTATTGATCGACACGGTGGTCATCTGCAGCTGCACCGCCTTTCTGATGCTGCTGGTGCCGCAGGAGATCACCGCCGGGCTGACCGGCATGAACCTATTACAGACTGCCATGCAGTACCATCTGGGCAGTTTTGGCATCGTGTTCATTGCGGTGATCTTAGCGCTGTTCAGCTTTTCCACCTTTTTGGGGGTGCTGTACTACGCCCGGGGCAATGTGGCCTACCTGTGCGGCGACAACTGGTGGAGCCAGACCGCCTACAAGCTGCTGGCGCTGGCCATGCTGCTGGTGGGCGGCACACAGGCCTACACCGTGGTGTGGGATCTGGGCGATGTTGGCATCGGGCTGATGACCATCTTCAATATGCTGGCGCTCGTTCCCCTTTCCGGCGAAGCGCTGACCGCTCTGAACGACTACGAAAAGCGCAAGAAGCTGAAATAAAATGAAGATCACAAAAACGGGCTGCTGCACAAAGTTCTGTGCAACAGCCCGTTTTATATTCGCTCCTAAATCCAGAAAGTCAGCATTTATTTACAGATACTTTTACTTTAGCTTGCTCGCCCTCTCCGTCTTTGCTTCGCAAATCCACCTCTCCCAAAGGGAGAGGCCTTGGCAAAGAGATGAAGTCTGCGTGGATTGCCAAAGGCTCCCCCTTTGGGAGAGCTGGCGCGTTAGCGCCTGAGAGGGCGAGGTCGCTGACCATGTGCAACAGCCCGTTTTGTAATATGCTAAAACTTTCAGCTATGCTGCTTCAGGGCGCAGACAGCGATGCTCAAGGCGCTCCATGCGGCCTGATACATCAGCACCGTGGCGATGGACAGCTGCCAGATGCTGCCCGCATAGGTCAGCAGCACTGCAATGAACACCGAGAAGCCCACCGACACCAGCTGCACCGTGGTTGCACTGGTCTCGGCATTCTGTGCCTGATCTGCGGCCTGCAAGCCGCCAGTCAGGCTGGCAAAGCCCCTGTGGTGGTAGGCAGGCAGCGCGTTTTCCGCTTTGCCGGGGGGCTGCCTGTCGGCGGCTTCAATAGCCTGACACTGGTCGCCGTCCAGTACCGTGACCATGCCCTCCGGCAGATGGTAGGCCTCGGTGATGTGCCGCGCCGTCAGGCTGGGGTCCTTGCTGGTGACCAGCAGACGGATGTTCTCCCTTTGCAGAGAATCAAGGCTGCGTGCCACATTGCGGCCGCCCACATAGCGCAGCACAAACATGGCGTGCAGGTTGCCGGACACTGCCAGATACAAAATTTGCAGCTCGCCATTTTTGGAGTGGCTGTCCTCGTAATCCTGCTCCGGCAGGGTAACGCCCTCCTGCTCCATGTAGCGGCGGGTGCCGATGAGGATGCGGTTATTGTCGCACCACGCCGAGAAGCCCAGTCCGGTGTGCTGCTCCAGATCCTTGACCGGGAACAGGATATCGGTGCGATCCTCGATGATCTGGCGGAACAGCCCGCGCAGGGTGTCGCAGCTCTCGTTCAGTACACTTGCCGCATATAGGATGGCGCGGTCGATGCGGCCGCCCTTGAAGATGCGAATATCCTCCAGCGTCACGCTGTCAGCGGTAAACAGGTCGTCGGCATCCAGCTCAATGGTGTCGATGCCGCCCAGCTCCTCAATGGCTGCCCAGCCGGGCACCACAGCGCCCACAGCTGCGGCAGCTCTTTGCAGCCGCAGCGCCGCCAGACCCGGCACCAGCACCGAGGAAAGGGGTGCGCCCATGCACAGCACGGCAGCAGCCGCAGCCACAGCGCAGTTGATGCCGCCGCCGAACAGCAGGAAGGCTACGCCGCTGAGCACTGCCGCCGCCAGCAGAACACAGGCCACCTTGCGGGCGCGGCGCTCGCTGGCGCGCTCGCCTGAGACTCTGCTCCACAAAGTCATCGCTGGCAGTCTGCACCGGGCGGCTCAGCAGCACCCACGGGTCCTTCTGCTCCAGATCCCGGGCGAGGGCGCGGATCAGGTCTGTATCGCGGGTGCGGTAAGCGCCCCGGTTCGCCGCCCTCTGCCGCCAGCGCGTAGCCGCCCTGCACGGCAGACAGCATCACCCGGCTGCCCACCAGCGCCAGAAACAGTCCCAGCGCCGCCATACCGGTCAGCAGACCGATGCCCTCGGTGCTGCGGTAGGCGTTGGCATTCAGCATGGCCACCACTGCCTGCAGCAGCGCTGCCACAGCAGCCAGCGCGGGCATGGTGTCGCTGCTGGGGCGTCCATCCTTTTTACCCAGCAGACCGTCCCGCAGCACGGGGTAGCCGCCACGGCCAGGCTGGCCGCCGCCAGCAGCAGGTTGGCGGCATAGAACGCCGCCGGGGCTGCGTCCGGGGTCCAGCACCGCGGCGGCAGCAGACGTTCTGCCGTCAGCCCAAGGTGCAGCAGCACCACAGCCAGAATACCGCCCAGCACACAGCGCAATGTAAGGGCTGCGCCCATCTTGCGCAGCTTTTCAGACCTGGATTCCGGGGTGGCTTCCTCCTCCTCGCTTGGAACAGGCTCTGCCTCGGCGCCGGGGTCCCGTCCACAGGCACTTCTGCCGTGGATGCTTCCGCAGCCGGAGCGGCCTTGAGGGCCTCCACCGGCGGCTCTTCCGAAGGATTGCCCTCGTTGTCCAGCCCGATGAGCGGCAGGCTCATGCTGTCGTCCTCCGTTTCCCGGCTTGGGGCAGCGGGCTTTTCATCATCGGCCGTGCCGAACATCGGAACGCCGGGATCTCCGTCGTTTTCGGCAGCGTTTCCGGGTCTGCCGGCCTGCAAACACCATGCGGGGTGTCGGCGGCAGTTCCTCGGCGGCTTTTCAGCGGGGGTTTTTCCGGCTCTGCAGGAGGCTTGCAGGCGCCGGGCTGCCTTGTCCTCTGCAAACACCAAACCGGTCAGGGGCTGGCAGGCAATGTCTCCGTCTGCTTGGGTGCAGACTTTGCAGGCGCTTTCGGCTCATGCCAAAGAGCATGGCTTTCAGCTCTTTCATCTCCTCGTCCTCCCGCTGCTCCATGGCACTGCGGGACGCAGCCGGCGATCGAGTTTCTGCTTTTTCGTTTTTATCACTGGGTGCCGGAGCGGTTGCCTTGTTCTCCGTTTTTTTTCTTCACCGGCTCCGCGGGCTTTGCCGGAGCCGCAGACTTTTCCGGTTCTGCCGGTTTCACGGGCTCCGGTGCGGGCGCTTCCGGTTTTGCAGGCTCCTGCGGTGCCTTTTCCGGCGTGGCACAGGGTCTGCTTTTTGGGCTCCGGCATGACCGGCTGTTCCGCAGCAGCCTCTTCCGGTTCCAGCACCAGTTCCAGATCGGCCTGAGGCTCCTCGGCGTCATCCCCCAAAACAATTCCCCCGTGGGCGGCAGCTCCAGCCCGCGCTCTGCCGGTTTCGGGCGTTTCCGGTTCCGGCTTTTCGCGGTAGAACAGCCCCCCGAACAGCCCGCGTTTGGGCGGCGTTTCCTCTTCTTCACGGCGGCTCATGGCCTCCGGTACCTGCGCCACGCTGGTGCTGAAGAACGTGCGGAATTTCTCTGCCTCGATCTCTTTCTCGTCAGCTCTTTGCGGCGCTCATCCTCTTTTTTCGGCATCCTTGTCCCTCCCTGTTTTTTGGAGTCCACCTGCTCAGGCGTTTTTGGCGGCACGCTGCGACTGGATCTCATACAGGATGATGCCCGCCGCCGCCACCGAGACATTGAAGCTGTCCACACCGGTGCCCTCGGCAGCCATATCCAGCCGCACCACACCGTCGCAGAGCTTCTTTACCAGCTGGGATACCCCGCTGCCCTCGCTGCCCATTACCAGTGCAATGGGACCGGTGAGGTTGTTCTTGCGCAGCGGCACACCGTCCATATCGGCGCAATATACAAACACGCCCTGCTCTTTCAGGCGGCGGATGGTTTCACCGATGTTCGCTACCCGGGCACCACGGGCAGGCGCTCGGCCGCGCCCGCGCTGGACTTGATGACGGTAGGCGTCACGGACGCGCCGCCCCGCTTTGGGATGACGATGCCGTGGGCACCGCAGAGCAGTGCGCTCCGCATCACCGCGCCCAGATTGTGGGGGTCCTCAATGCCGTCGCTCAGCACCAGGAACGGGGGCTCGCCCTTGGCTTTTGCAGCCTCCAGCAGGTCTTCCACCGTCACATACTCGATCTCACTGGCAAACGCCGCCACGCTCTGATGGCTGTCCGTACCGGTCATCAGCCGGAGCTTGTTGGGGTTCACCCGCTTGACGGCAGCGCCCACTTCCTTGGCCATGGCGGTGTAGTAGGCCGCCACAGCCGGGGCCATGCCCTCGGCCAGCAGCACGGTATCCACGCCAGAACCGCTCTTGAGCAGTTCGGTCACGGGGTTTTTGCCGTAGACCAGGCTCTCGTTCTTGGCTGCTTTGGGCTGCTCGTCCGTATTACGGCGGGGACGGCGCGGGGTATTTTTTCTTCCATGGGTCGTTCTCCTCTCAATTTCTATGGAAAGACGCTTCCTGCATCTGAAAGTTTCCTGTTTTTGTGACAGAATCCGATATTGATTCATCTTGAAGTATAACATAAGCGGACTTTCTTTGCCATAGAATTGCGGTTTTTTCTTCCAGAGAATTTCCCGCTTCCACCCAAGGCGCCCCGCCCGGGTATAAAGAAGTGTTGCCAGCCCCCGGGCAAAATATCCGTCCTATTTCCGGGCGGTGATGTTTTCCACAAAAAGCCCTGTATACAGGTTGTAAAAGGGTCCTGTTTTTTCCACAAGTTGAAAACTCTGTGGAGAACGTGCAAAAGTCCAGCGCTGACGCCTCTTTTTAGGGTGGATTTCCACACTTTCCACAGAGTTTTCCACAAACCGTTCTCGACAAGAGGAAAACCACTCGTACATTTTGTAATTTTCAAGTCGGAATTGTGACAAATTTTTAACTCAGTAGTTGTCTGCTTTTGCTTTTTTCTCCAATATCAAAATGACGAATGTGGATTTGTGTTGAAAATCCACCCCGTTCCAAATGCCGAATTTCCCTCACTGATGTTGTCAAAACCTGTTGTAAATGTTGCATCATCGCTGCATTCAGCTCCTGCAGTGATTTTTCCGGTGTCCCTGCTCTGCACAAGAAAAAGTGCCGCTGCCAATGCGTCCCGTGTTTGTGGAGAAAAACCTCCGCTTTGGATTGATTTTATCAGATGTTTGGGGTATACTTAACTTACGAGTTCGTTAAAACATGTGCAAAAGCGCGTGTGGGTACGACACGACCCCAATAAATTGTGGAGGTAATGATAATGTTGGTAAATGCAACCGAAATGCTGATTAAGGCTCGTGATGGCCACTACGGTGTGCCTCAGTTTAACATCAACAACCTGGAGTGGACCAAGGCTGTTCTGACCGCCTGTGAGGAAATGAAGAGCCCTGTCATCCTGGGCGTCTCCGAGGGTGCTGGCAAGTACATGACCGGCTTCAAGACCGTCGCCGCCATGGTGGACGCTATGGTCGATTCCATGGGCATCACCGTCCCCGTTGCTCTGCATCTGGACCACGGCACCTACGAGGGCTGCAAGGCCTGCGTGGAGGCTGGCTTCTCCTCCATCATGTTCGACGGCAGCCACTACTCCATTGAAGAGAATGTTGCCAAGACCAAAGAGCTGGTTGCTCTGGCACACTCCAAGGGCCTGAGCATCGAGGCTGAGGTCGGTTCCATCGGCGGTGTCGAGGACGGCGTTGTGGGCGCTGGCGAGATCGCAGACCCCGATGAGTGCGCAAAGATCACCGCTCTGGGCATCGACTTCCTGGCTGCCGGCATTGGCAACATCCATGGCGTCTATCCGGCAAACTGGAAAGGCCTGGACTTTGAGGCTCTGGACCGCATCCACAAGGCCACCAACAACATTCCTCTGGTCCTGCACGGCGGCACCGGCATCCCCGATGACATGATCGCAAAGGCCATCAGCCTGGGCGTTTCCAAGATCAACATCAACACCGAGTGTCAGCTGGTCTTCGCAGAGGCCACCCGTAAGTACATCGAGGCCGGAAAGGACCAGCAGGGCAAGGGCTTCGACCCCCGCAAGCTGCTGGCTCCCGGCGCTGCTGCCATCGTGGACAAGTGCAAAGAGAAGATCGAGCTCTTTGGCTGCGCAGGCAAGGGCTGATTTCCCCGGAGAAACCAAAGAACAATACAGCGGCCCCGCAACGTGGAAACTCCACGCGGCGGGGCCGCTTTTATTTTTATATGCGAACACTCAGACGCGGGTCTTTTCCATATCGCCAGAAATGGATTGCATACAGTCCCGCACCCAGAAGCAGGCAAAAGACTGAATAGCTAAGAATCGGAAGCCGCAGCAACACGAGATTGCCCGCGATTTGGTTAAAGAACCAGCCCGTTCCATACAAAATTACGATATAAAGCACCAGCCATGCAGCATATTTCAGCCAATGCTCCCGCGGCGGAAAGCCCACCTGTTCCATCATCCGGCGGAACAGTATGCAAAATGCGGTCAATGCAACAACAAGCTGCATCAGATAGCCTACCGAAAGCTCAAAAACCCAATTTCCAATAATCGGATAGAGCAGCAACCCTTCAATGCCCCACCCAAAAAAAGAAATACAGAGGTGCAACATACCAGAAGTAATCCCCGGCTCTCAGTGTTTTCAAGCTTGGCTTGACCTCGTCCACAAAGGTCTTTGCGTCCGAAATCGAATGAAACAGTTCCTGATTTTCCTTGTTGGCTTGGATTGCAATATCAAGCAAATCGCTGCGCACAAGTTCGATACCACAGAAGTCCCAGCTGACCCGGCGAAGATAGCGAATCACTTCTTTAAGCTGTGCCTGACTTTCTTCGGTCAGCAGCTTCGTACGCATCCGGTTTGCTTTTCGCAATGCAAAATACTTATTCATCTGGCTCCTCCTTAAAAATTTTTTTCACCAGCTGGCAGAGCTGGCTCCAATCCTGCCGGAACTCAAGAAGCGCCTGCCGTCCTTCTTCCGTTACAATGTAATATTTTCGGCTCGGTCCCTTGGGAGAAGGTCTGCGCTCTACCGTAACCTTTCCCTGCTGCTCCAAACGCAATAGCAGCGGATAGAGCGTGCTTTCACTCAAGTCAGAAAATCCGACCTGCTTCAGGTGCATCACGATCTCATAGCCATAGGTCGGCTCTTGCGCAATCAATTTCAGTACACAGTATTCCAGAACACCTTTTAAAAGCTGTGCATTGTTTTCCATAAGTCCTCCTCTCTGCTAGTATGTAATGCGTAGTAGCTTATCTATATTGTATTACATAGTAGTTCTTCTGTCAAGTTCTGGTCTATTAGCACTTACAACCAAAAATCACACTATATTTTTTATGCAACAAAAAAGCCCTAAGACTCTCATCTCAGAGCTTTCTGTTAAGTCGGCGACTACCTATTTTCACGCGCCGTTTCCAGCGAACTATCTTGGGCACGAGTGAGCTTAACTTCTGTGTTCGGAATGGGAACAGGTGGAACCTCACTGTCATCGTCACCGACCATATGACTGGCTCAGTATACCATACGGTCTACTGTTTGTCCAGTGTTTCTTAGAAATCCTGGACGATGCCGTGCCTTCAAAACTGAATAATCACTGCTCACATTTTTTCGTTGACTCTCAGAGTCTCAAGCGAATTGTGGTCAAGCCCTCGATCTATTAGTACACTCTTGCTGAATGGATCACTCCACTTACACATCGTGCCTATCAACCTTGTAGTCTTCAAGGGGATCTTACCTGATCTAATCAGTGGGATATCTTATCTTTGGGTCGGCTTCACGCTTAGATGCTTTCAGCGTTTATCCGATCCGTACGTAGTTGCCCAGCTATGCTCCTGGCGGAACAACTGGTGCGCCAGAGGTACGTCCGTCCGGTCCTCTCGTACTAGGAACAGCTCCCATCAAATATCCTGCGCCCACGACAGATAGGGACCGAACTGTCTCACGACGTTCTGAACCCAGCTCGCGTACCGCTTTAATTGGCGAACAGCCAAACCCTTGGGACCGAATTCAGCCCCAGGATGCGATGAGCCGACATCGAGGTGCCAAACCTCCCCGTCGATGTGGACTCTTGGGGGAGATCAGCCTGTTATCCCCAGGGTAACTTTTATCCGTTGAGCGATGGCATTTCCACTCACATACCACCGGATCACTAACTCCAACTTTCGTTACTGCTCGACCCGTCGGTCTCGCAGTTAGGCTCGCTTCTGCGTTTGCACTCTCTAGCTTGGTTTCCGTCCAAGCTGAGCGAACCTTTGAACGCCTCCGCTACTTTTTAGGAGGCGACCGCCCCAGTCAAACTGCCCACCTGACAATGTCCCCCGCCTCGATTCAGAGGCGCAGGTTAGAATTCCAATGTCGCAAGGATGGTATCCCAACGTCCGCTCCAGAATCGCCAAAGCGACTCTTTCCCAGCGTCCCATCTATCCTGTGCATGCAACACCGAAACCCAATATTAGGCTACAGTAAAGCTCCATGGGGTCTTTCCGTCTTGTCGCGGGTAACCGGCATCTTCACCGGTACTACAATTTCGCCGGGCGGGCTGTCGAGACAGTGCCCAAATCATTACGCCTTTCATGCGGGTCAGAACTTACCTGACAAGGAATTTCGCTACCTTAGGACCGTTATAGTTACGGCCGCCGTTCACTGGGGCTTCGATTCAATGCTTGCACATCTCCTCTTAACCTTCCAGCACCGGGCAGGCGTCAGCCCGTATACGTCATCTTTCGATTTAGCACAAACCTGTGTTTTTGGTAAACAGTTGCTTGGGCCGATTCTCTGCGGCTCTATCTCTAGAGCACCCCTTCTCCCGAAGTTACGGGGTCAATTTGCCGAGTTCCTTAACAACCCTTCTCCCGTTGGCCTTAGAATCTTCTTCCTACCTACCTGTGTCGGTTTGCGGTACGGGCACCGCAGAAATACACACAGCTTTTCTCGCCATCTTCCATCTCGGACTTCGGTACTAACTTCCCTCGATCGCTACCGGAACCAACACCCGGCTCCGAGACTTCAAATGTGTCCCTGTGTTTAACTCTTTTTTGGTGGTGACGGAATCTCTACCGTCTGTGCATCGGCTACGCCGTTAGGCCTCACCTTAGCTCCCGACTAACCTGGAGCGGACGAACCTTCCTCCAGAAACCTGAGGCTTTCGGCCATGCAGATTCTCACTGCATTCGCGCTACTCATTCCGGCATTCTCACTTCTATACACTCCACAGCCGCTTACGCTACTGTTTCACCGCGTATACAACGCTCCCCTACCCAATCCATTGCTGGATTGCCTAAGCTTCGGTGTCAGGTTTAGCCCCGTTAAATTCTCCGCGCAAAGACGCTCGACCAGTGAGCTATTACGCACTCTTTGAATGTGTGGCTGCTTCTGAGCCAACATCCTGGTTGTCTACGTATCTTCACATCGTTTTCCACTTAACCTGACTTTGGGACCTTAGCTGTAGATCTGGGCTGTTTCCCTTTTGACAATGACATTTATCTGACACTGTCTGACTCCCAAGCATCAATACTCTGGCATTCTGAGTTTGATAAGCTTCGCTAACCTCTCGGCCGCTAGGCTATTCAGTGCTTTACCTCCAGGTATCTAACTTGAGGCTAGTCCTAAAACTATTTCGGGGAGAACCAGCTATCTCCGGGTTCGATTGGAATTTCTCCGCTACCCACAATTCATCCGCCGCCTTTTCAACGGAGGTCGGTTCGGTCCTCCATGGAGTTTTACCTCCACTTCAACCTGATCATGGGTAGGTCACCCGGTTTCGGGCCCAATGTATGCAACTCAACGCCCTTTTCAGACTCGCTCTCGCTGCGGCTCCAGACCTTAAGTCCTTAACCTTGCTGCATACAATCGCTCGCCGGACCGTTCTACAAAAAAGTACCCTATCACACTTTGACGTGCTCTAGGTGCTTGTAGGCACAGGGTTTCAGGTTCTTTTTTCACTCCCCTCCCGGGGTGCTTTTCACCTTTCCTTCACAGTACTATACGCTATCGGTCACTGGGTAGTATTTAGGGTTGGAGGGTGGTCCCCCCGATATTCCGACCAGGTTTCACGTGTCTGGCCGTACTCTGGAACTCGCTCAGCTCTTGTCGTTTTCACCTACGTGGTTCTCACACTCTCTGACCGGCCTTCCCATGCCATTTGGTTAACAACTCAAGTCCTAAAAGCGGTCCATACCCCGGAAGGATTTCTCCTTCCGGTTTGCCCTCTTCCGCGTTCGCTCGCCACTACTAACGGAATCTCGTTTGATGTCTCTTCCTCGCCCTACTTAGATGTTTCAGTTCAGGCGGTTCCCCCGATATACCTATTTTTTAAGTTCAGTATAACGTACCTGAGTATGAACTCCGATGAGTTTCCTCATTCAGAAATCTCCGGATCAAAGGATGTTTGCTCCTCCCCGAAGCTTATCGCAGCTTACCACGTCTTTCATCGGCTCCCAGTGCCAAGGCATTCGCCCTGCGCCCTTGTTCGCTTGACCTTTCAAACGTTCTTTAAGAACATTTGCTATCCTCTTGATTCTCTCTTGCCAACGAAGATTATTGTTACCCTTCCTTTTGAAATTGTAATATTTCTTAAAAAAGAACTTACTATAATCTTTGTTTCGCAGTTATTATTCAGTTTTCAAGGTACGTCTTTGAGTGTCCTTTTTTCAGGGCCCTCAAAATCGAACAATATCTACTTGAACTTTAACTTGTCACCTGTTCCAATGACTGACCATCTTAGATGCTCTGTCATTGCCTGACTCCTTAGAAAGGAGGTGATCCAGCCGCAGGTTCTCCTACGGCTACCTTGTTACGACTTCACCCCAATCACCAGTTTTACCTTCGGCGGCGTCCTCCTTGCGGTTAGACTACCGACTTCGGGTCCCCCCGGCTCTCATGGTGTGACGGGCGGTGTGTACAAGGCCCGGGAACGTATTCACCGCAGCATGCTGATCTGCGATTACTAGCAATTCCGACTTCGTGCAGGCGAGTTGCAGCCTGCAGTCCGAACTGGGACGTTGTTTCTGAGTTTTGCTCCACCTCGCGGTCTTGCTTCTCTTTGTTTAACGCCATTGTAGTACGTGTGTAGCCCAAGTCATAAAGGGCATGATGATTTGACGTCATCCCCACCTTCCTCCGTTTTGTCAACGGCAGTCTGGCCAGAGTCCTCTTGCGTAGTAACTGACCATAAGGGTTGCGCTCGTTGCGGGACTTAACCCAACATCTCACGACACGAGCTGACGACAACCATGCACCACCTGTCTCTGCGTCCCGAAGGAAAAATACTGTTTCCAGCACCGTCGCAGGATGTCAAGACTTGGTAAGGTTCTTCGCGTTGCGGCGAATTAAACCACATACTCCACTGCTTGTGCGGGCCCCCGTCAATTCCTTTGAGTTTCAACCTTGCGGTCGTACTCCCCAGGTGGATTACTTATTGTGTTAACTGCGGCACTGAAGGGGTCAATCCTCCAACACCTAGTAATCATCGTTTACAGTGTGGACTACCAGCGTCAGTTGGTGCCCAGTAGGCCGCCTTCGCCACTGGTGTTCCTCCCGATATCTACGCATTCCACCGCTACACCGGGAATTCCGCCTACCTCTGCACTACTCAAGACGAACAGTTTTGAAAGCAGTTCATGGGTTGAGCCCATGGATTTCACTTCAACTTGATCGCCCGCCTGCGCTCCCTTTACACCCAGTAATTCCGGACAACGCTTGTGACCTACGTTTTACCGCGGCTGCTGGCACGTAGTTAGCCGTCACTTCCTTGTTGAGTACCGTCATTATCTTCCTCAACAACAGGAGTTTACAATCCGAAGACCTTCTTCCTCCACGCGGCGTCGCTGCATCAGGGTTTCCCCATTGTGCAATATTCCCCCACTGCTGCCTCCCGTAGGAGTCTGGGCCGTGTCTCAGTCCCAATGTGGCCGTTCAACCTCTCAGTCCGGCTACCGATCGTCGCCTTGGTGGGCCATTACCTCACCAACCAGCTAATCGGACGCGAGGCCATCTCAAAGCGGATTGCTCCTTTTCCCTCTGTGCCATGCG
>VOFC01000390.1_pt1 | contig 94000 bp, 140 predicted proteins | sample 5384161 | NCBI WGS metagenome assembly VOFC01 (sample SAMN12384722, study PRJNA508395) | human gut metagenome | isolation source: healthy gut B | host: Homo sapiens | reverse complement strand
AAGGACGCCATCTGCTACCGGTTTATGGGAAAATCATGTCAAAAAAATGACAACAGATAACTGTTAAACATTTTACTATTATTTTAAAGGAGAAATTACTCATGAAAAACAAATTATCATTTATTTTTATTTTTGCACTCTGCATAGCATTATCACTTACAGCATGTGGCGCAAAGCAAGCTTCCACAACAGATTCTAAGAACACTCAGACTGAAGCCGGCGAATCAGATTCCAGGCTTGATGATTTATATCAGCAGGAAAATCAGCTTTTTGCAGATCACGCTGATGCGTGGAACAAGGTATTTGGCATGATGAACAAAAGTGACGCCGATCCAAACGGAAATTATGCTGATTATCTTGCCGGTACCGTAGAATCAAACAAGAATTCATTCACAGACGATGAGCTTAAAACACTTAATGAGGATATTGAAACCATACGAAAAATCGAGGAACAGATAGCAGAGCTTGAAAACAAAAATACATCATCAGACGATAACAAGAATGACAGCTCTCAAGACACATCTGTATTCAGTGATTTTTCCGGTGAGGATTTTGATGGCAATAAGGTGGATGACAGCCTGTTTTCCGGTAATGCAGTAACAGTCGTCAATTTCTGGTTTACCGGCTGCAAACCTTGTGTCGCTGAATTATCCAAGCTTAACGAATTAAATGATAATAGCCCAAAGTATGCCTCCTGAAGCAGATCTTCCATATCCTCATATGCAGTATAAGGCTTTACGATTTTACGAATAAGCGGCAAATTTTGTTCATATAGCATCTGCATATTATCTGTTACGTCCGAACCGTTCTGAATCTGCTGTACTATCTGTTCATTTGTCATTGTTCTACACCTACCTTTTTGCTATAATAAAGATAGATATACCCGATCAAAGAGGAGTGCGCTTCTATTCCATTTAAGAATGCACTTCTCTTTCTTCATTATAATGCGCATTGATTTATTTGGAAATGACTAAATATAAAAGCCTTTTTTTTTTTTTAGGAATTTGAGGGACTTAGTAGCCGCCCGGTGGTCTTTCTGCCAGACCCCCTCCCCCAAATACAAATAAATAAGCAGAATCATTTGTGATCCTGCTCATCATTCATCTATGCTTCTTTTAATTCCCTCTTGTATTTATAATAGGTGTTCCTTGCAAGTCCTATCATTCTCATGCATTCAACATCTGACAATTGCCCATCAAAATCTTTACTATATTTTCTGATCTGCTTCTTTGCTTCAATGGATTTCTTTGTGATCAACTTGGCTCCCGGCTTCTGCCCAATCTGCTTGCCATTCAACCGTGCCGTAGCTATCCCCTCTTTGGTTCGCTGATGCAAATCATCTACTTCCTTCTGTGCCTGCTCAAATGCAATCTTAATCTGCTCCTTTGCTAAAGTCATCAGATACTTATTAATGCCCTCAAGAATATAATCAACATTCGTCCCTGTCAATGACACATTATTCTGTAACGCGCTTTTTGTAAGTGGCGGTATTTATATGCGGTTCTTTAAGAAAGACAAGCTCTACTCCCTTAGTATACAATTCCTCATACAATGCGAATCCTTCATCTGAATCTCTACTCATTCTTGATACAGAATCAAATACAATCGTGTCTCCAGCTTTTATCCTTTTATATAGTTTATTCCATTCCGGACGATTCAATGTCGTACCGCTATAAGCTTCCGTTACAATAACCGCCGTATTATATTCAGCCCTAATGTTTTCTAATCTGTCTTTCAATACTTTGCTGCTTTGTACTGATTCTGCAATAACCATATATACACATACTCACCGCTCCTTACAGTATCATTTTTGTCGTTCGTTATTTTTTGATACTATAATTATATGTCTTATTATTGTTGTTGTCAACATGTTTTAATACTATTCACGCATACATTACTTTTGATACTATAAATCAAACATTTAATTGTAAAATAAAACCTGGTATGCTAAAATACAGTATAGGAACAATTGTGTTGCAGGGTGGCTGACCTCTATTTTATTTTACATAGAATGGGGTGGTGCTGATGAACAAGAGATTTGATTTTAAAGACCTCATGACCTTTGGTCTGTTCATTTCTTGCATTACTGACATTCGTATTTACGTTTATCAGATAATGTTTTAGAGCATAGAAAAACCACCCCAAAAACTTTGACTGAGTACTAGGGTGGATTTACTAGATTTACGAGGTCAACCACTTGTGGGCAGTTGTTCCTCTTTTTATTTACATTAACTATAACACGACACGTTCCAAAAAACAAGTAGCATTATCAACCGTATAGCGAATTGTCAACATAATATGCTCTACATATCTTGAGCACTGTTTAAATACACATTGCAATTACCAAGCACTTGCATATGCTTCATTTACATATATTTTGTAACTACTAGGATAAATCGTTTCGTAATCATTATCATATGGATAATCAAAAGAAATATAATCAACACTTTCATCTTTCAAACAATCTGCATAGGTATAGTCATATCCAATAACATTATTTCCTGCGTCATAAAAATACAACAGCTACCTTAACAAATTCATAATCCATTCCAGAATTATTGAAAATCTCTGCAGTTATATTGTCAGCTCCTCTATTGGCTTCAACATCAACTCCGCTTACCTTAGATTTTTCATAACTTGCCTTGCTAACAGAAAGAGTAATTTTAAAGTCATCACGGAACATAATCGTAATCCGCATTTGTTGGAGCAGAAAAGAATAATGCGCACTCTTTCCCCGCTTTCAAAAGCCCTAGTGAAATCGCTAGATGTATCTATCATTCTTCCGTTCGAGAAATAAACAAGCTTTGCGTCAATATCAACCATTACTTCATTATTGTTTTTTTCAATATCGCCACAACACCTTTTTCTGTGTCTTTCAACGTTACAGAAACATTCTTTGTTGCTTCGCTTGCACTAAATTTATGTTTTACCGTAACCTTGCAAGAAAGCGTTTTCTTACCAACTTTAGCCTTGATCGTTGCAGTTCCAGATGATATTGCAGTAACAACGCCACTTTTGCTTACCTTTGCAATGCTTGATTTTGTAGAACGCCACTTTATCTTCGCTTTCGTTCCGGTAACTTTTAACTTCTGTGTCCTGCCAACGTCAAGCGTGATTGCCTTTTTGTTCAGCTTAACAGTTGCCGCCTGCGCAACAATCTGTGTCCCCCTCCGCAAGTTGAAATGGAATCGCCGAAATCAAAACGGCAAACGCCAACCCCATTGCTACCAATATTCTTTTTTTGTTCGCTTCATAATAACGCCCCTTTCCCTTGTGATACATTGACTATACCACAAAGGGAATCAGAGTGTCTATGTTTATACCGGAAATGGTGATATTCCGGTACGATTAAAATACTCTTGTGCGCTTTTTTCGTGTGCTATCAAAGATAACTTTTCCGTCAAGTGAAATCTGAATCGGTCGATTGTTGCCTACACTTGTCTTTAAAAGTGGCTGAATAACTTCCTTTACAGCCTGTGCAACTCCGAAAGAAACAGACGATACAATCTGGTCGTTATTCATTACTGCCGTATGACCGCCAAGCGTACCGACAAGTTCCGGTCCTGCTTCTCTTGCAACGAACATCTGTCCCATATTTGGCAATCCACCGACTGCGTATTTCTTAATCGGCTTCCAGCTTCCACCGGAAAATACACCGCCATCAGCTGTACTCTTTCCTGTAAGTCTAGCTGCGAAATCTAAAAACTTATTCTTAATCTCATTTACAAACGATGTAATTTTTTTGCTGTAAAACCGCCAATCTTCTTATCGGCAGGTCTTATATTATCCTGTGTTTTTTGTTAGTTTACCTGTGTAGTTATCTAATTTTTTGTCACTGCTTTTAATCTTGTCTTTATTTTCAACAAGTTTAGCCGTATAATTGTTTAATATCTTGTATCCTTTAGGAATCTTATCTTTGTCATTAGATAGGTTTGCTGTATAGCTGTTCAAAGACTTAAGCTTTGATGGAATTAAATCCTTATTTTTGGACAAGTTTGCCGTAAAGTTCTTTAGCGATTTGTCGCTTAATTTTATCTTATCTTTTGATGCATTGAGGTTTGCAGTAAAATCATCCAACCCTTTAAGCTTCTTAGGAATCGAATCTTTGTTTTTTGATATATTTGCCGTAAAATCATCCAATCCTTTAAGTTTCATAGGAATCGAACTTCTTTTTTTTTTCCAATCCTGCCGTAAACCCTTTTAGTTTTTTGTTTTTAATTTTGTCATCAGCAGATGTTATTACTGCTTTTACTTTTTATTTTCTGTGGCTTTGATTTTGCATACCCATTTACCACAGAATAAATTTCGGAAGTTGAATGGTTGGATATAACTTTTTCTTGTTTTCCGCTCTTACCCTTTCATTTCTTTTTTTGCGTATTCACAAACCTGCGCGCTTCATCCGGCATTCCTGCTATTCCGTGGCCTTTCTTTTCTTCCTCTTTTTTTTTTTTTTGCTTTCTATACCAATCCGTATTCTCAGCTAATCTTTGTTTTCCCTTTTCATCTGAAGGATAAGCATTTTTTGTGGACTTTGTTTTTTCTTGGCTTTTGGGACTAAAAGCGTTTTTTTTTCCGTCCCATCCAGTTACTGTAATCTTTTTTTCCAAGCTTCAAGTCAATTTCTTTCTTAAAGTCCTTGATTGCTTTTTTTTCATTTTATCGCTTTTTTCAACAAAAAAACTTTCCAAGCGAAATTCCAACCGAAACCGTTACTCCACCAAGCAAAAAAATACGGATTTCCGCCTGACATATAAAATGCCGCTCCGCCAGCCGCCAATGCTTCAACACAAGCAGAGGTAAAATCAAATTTTTTTTTGAAAGCTGATAAGCAATGGTTTCAGCAAATAATACTAACCCAAGTCCATTAAGTATGAAATTTTTCCCCTTACCTTTGCCACCGCCTGTAAATCCAAGTATCGAGCAAAGCGCTGCTGATATTGTAGGCGCAAGTTTTCCTCCTGCAAGTCCAAGTAATGTAATAACGCTACTCGGTGATAAATTCGTGAGAAAAGTTTTTAGTCCATTGAAAATATCTCCCCAACTCAAATTATTAAAAATCCTTGAACAAACTTCCAAAAACCATCAACCCATCCGTTGATAGCTTCTGCGCACTGCTTCCACTTAAATTTCTTAAAAAAACGGTTAAAGCCATGTGCAAGATTTGTTCCAAGTGTTTTGAAATCAAACTTATCCGTAAATCCCTTTGATGCAAATATTGCAGTATTCAACGCCCCTGCAATCACATCTGCGGTTGCGGTAAATACACTATTTCCCTTTTTATCTTCTGAAAACAAACCATTAAGAAACGATGCGAGCCCACTACCAAAGCCGGACGCTTTAGCATATATTTTATCCCATTCGATGCCGCCAACGGCTTTTACAAAGGGAATCTCTGATAGATTCTCCAAGCCCTTCAAGGTCTTTGATGCTGGATTTAAATTTTTTAAATGCGCTAGGAGTTTCGACCCATGTTCCGGTACCTCCACCACCCGAACCGCCAGAACCGCCACCGCTTCCACCATTTCCAGAACCGGAAGTGTTATCTTTACTCTGCTTTGAAATAACCTTTAATTCATCAAATGCACGAGTTGCCTGTTGGATTTCCTTTTTTGCCTTCTTGGCATTCTTTGCGACATCGCCTGTGTTTTTCCCCGCGCTTCCTGCGGCATCACTTAAATCGTCCATGGAATCATATGCACCATTTAGGCTGTCAGCAAGCCCAGACGCACCTTTTTACTAACTTCAAATTTCCAACCAAATATTGATCCAAGGGCATTTAATACCATCTCGACAAACGAGTTTACTTTTTCTGCCACAATACCCAAAACCCTAAGAAAAGGTTTAAATGCATTTATAGCAATATCTCCGACTGTTTTCCTAAATCCTTAAAGCTTTCTTTTTACCACAGTTAGAGTATTATGCCAACTATCACTCGTCCTTAAAAAAGTCTCCTTGTGCCGCTTTCGTTCGTTCAAGTGTATATTCATAGCGCACAACAGCTTTTTGCGCTTGATTCATCGATTTTACTTTTGCGTCAATGCCTTTTTTCATCAACCACTCATTTAAGGTCGCTTGCGTTAAGTCAACTCCATAACGCCGCATAGGTGCTGTAGTACCGGTAAACACCGATTGCAAACTCTTGGCAACATCTTCTTGGCTCACGTCATAGTATGAAGCGAGATCTCCGGTTAATTCCGTTAGTGTGATTGCCATCTTTGCCATTTTACCTTGTGGTATATCCAATGCCGTTCCTAATGATTGAAATCTTCCAGCGAATTGTTTTACGGACAATTCAGACATTCCAAACTTTTTGATGGAAACTTTGCATAGGTCATCAACAAGTTTTTCGTATTTTCCAAACGCCTGTCTTACAACATTGTCAGCTTCAGTAACGGCAGATGATATGTTAATGGCATCTCTAAGTAGCCTAAATACTCGGAATAAAGACCAGTACGTTGCATACACTTTTCCGATTGCAGACGCAAGAGAAAAACGCGGATTTTCTTGTGAAATTTACTCTATTTCCGAACAAGCTAAAACTGTTTGCCAAGCTAGTTGCAGCAGTTCCAGATGATCTTCCTGTCCTCGCCAATCTTGATAAAGCTTCTGTCATTCTTACAAGATTTTCGCTTACCGCCGGCGCCTTGGAGAGTTCATTCATTAAGTTTTTGAGTTCGACAGTGAGCCTTGGTAAATTTTGCAACCGCCTGTGTTGATGCTTTCCCTCCAAGTCGACTTATTGATGTAACAAAGCTTGTCAAACTTGCAGTATCAAATTTTAACGCCCCTATACCATTGATTTCCTTGTTAAACAGCTGTAATCCGGTTGCTAATTTAGGCAAGTTACTTATTGCACTCGAAATCTGTTTTCCACCCAACTTACGCATGGATGCTGTGATTGCATCAATGGATGTACTCACTGAGCTTTCAATGCGTACACCAGATAATTGCTTATTCAATATGGAAATATTATTATTTACAATTTTAAGATTCTGAGATAAATTTGTTATAGTACTTGAAAACATCGTTAAACTGCTATTTGCACTAATTGCACTTTTGGTAATACTGCCAAAAGATATAGCTTTAAATCCACCAAGTGCAGTTTTCAATGCTATCAAGCGATTTACAAGACTATCAATCGCCGCATTTGCAGTTTTGGCATCTGATGTAATCTGTATTTATAAGCTTTCTAATTCCATCGATTAACTTCACCACCTTTTATGATCGTGCTCTGTTCTCAATGGAATCTGGCATCTTATATATAAATTAAAAATGCCGCAATACTATGGAAATTCCATGTATCACGGCATCTTGTGCTCTCTTTTTAAATTATACAATGATTAATATGGCTATTGCAATTGCTTATGATGGAAAATCAACAATCTTCCCGTTATAAGAATGTTCAATTTCACGCCGCCGTAACTCAATCGGGATCATAAGAAGTGTAAACGCCTGTACACGGGATTCACCATCTTTATTTTTCTCTGACCATGTGATAAAATCATCAAATGTCTTAATATTTGGGTACTGCTTTCCTATAAAAGCTTGATATTCTAATAAGGTTTGCCTGGTTTCTTTCATGAGAAGTTCAAATACACTTGAAACAATCCCTGATTCGTTCTTCTTTGAATTTATGTAAATGCGACCATCTGGCGCACACAGGGCAAGTTCGTCTTTAATGCTCCTCTCGTCTAAATGATGCACCGGCTCAAAATCGAGCGGGTTTAACTTTTTAAAATTGATAACAACGATTTTACCATTACACAGTGTTTTTCTACGATCTAACATACTGCACCTCCAATTAGTGATAAAATATCAAGAACATATACCGTTAACATAATACCAAATCCAACTTTTGCCGCCTTACTCCTGCAATTTTTCCAAAAATCAATCACAATAATGAGCAGCAGTACATTCATAATAACCAACGGAACAATCAACCAAAATTTTTGTCATATATATCCACTCTCCCATCTTACACATTAACAATAAAACTATGCACCAAACCATGGTTTTTCCTAGCACAACGGACATGAAAATTTTTTATTTCTTCATTTCCAGAAATTTCTCCCCACTTTCGCCCGCATATAGGACATCTAATATCTTTTTCCTACAATCATTGCTTGCGGCAATTTATTCATTTCAACTCAACTCCTTCCTCAACAATCTAACTCCGAAACAAACATAACCTCTGCTACATCATGCTCGTCCATAAACTCCAGAATTCACTTTTCTCGCTTTCTCATTCTTTATACCTCTCAAGATTCGCGTTACATAAAAACGCATATTTCTCCTAAATCAGTTCTCCACTATTCAAAATTGGTAATACAGTATCATTAATTGGATTAGTCACTCCTAAACGCGGCAACTCCTGTGCGGTCAATACATTTGAATGATCGTCATGCGGCACAGAATCCTCAATAGAAATCTGATCTTTATAAGAAAGCCAGTTTTTCATGAGAAAAATTCCTGATGGTGGAGATATTTTTCCCCCTAGCATTGCTTGCTCAAGAAAAGCTCCTATAAATGATCTGGCGGATTGTATCAATTCTTGCTTATACTGAGAACAATTCTCTCCATTGTTCCATCTAAAAAGCGTCGTTCTGCTTATATGCAAAGCCATGCAAAGAGACTCAATGCCCGGACGAATGCTTGATCGTTCACAAAATTCAAAATAATCATTTATGCGATTTGCTACTTCTTCGTCTGTTTGCGGTCTCCCCATATCATGTAACTCTTTCAGAGATGAAACAATCTGCTGAACAGCCGCAGGCTCAATATCATCTAATTTTGCTTGTGGATAGTTATTTCTTGCCATCATCTACACCTACTTTCTATAATTTTTATGAAAAATCTTTTTATGATGTTACTTGTGTCTAACTTACTTAGTGCTTACGCCCTCTTTCTGTTATAGAAGTTATGTATCTTTCGGTGACAACTGCCGCATAAGGTACATATATCAGTAAGTACATTTTCGTGTCCAAGATTCTTATACGTGATGTGATGTACTTGTACACTCTTGATTTTGTTTAGCGGTCTGCCACACATGACACAGCCTTGATCAATTGCAATACGCTCTTGTCGCTTATGCTCCCATGCCTCAGATTTCATATACACTTTGTATTCTTCACTTTGCTTATTCACGATATAACCTCTCAAACTCTTCCAACTCAGTCATAACCAGATTAACGATAAATCGACATCTATCATATTTCGTTGTCAATACATCCGCTTCATTGGCAATCTGCTCCCATAGCGCCGCATCATCTGTTTTGACCTTATCGATATACTTTTTTTGTGAAATTTCCACACATCCCCATACATTGAAAAATAGTCCATCATCTACACCTGCTTTCTAAAAACGTTACAAGAAAATGTGATTAAATCTAATTTTAACAATTTCTGTATCCACTGATTTTACTGTGTTTGTGTAAACTATGATTTTTATATGTAAATTTTTAAAACAAACTCTTATGAAAACTTTACATTTACTTTGCACAAGATGCACATTTTTTAATCAAATGGAGTTTCTAGTCCATCACTAATCGAAGAAAAACCAAAATCTAACGTATATCCTTTTACAATGTTTCTTGCTGTTTTTCCGTCTACAGTTCCACTCGCAGCAAACAATCCCTTGCCCTTTAGTTCCGAGAAGAAATTTCCTTTATTTTCACATCCATAACCATTATCATCACACCACTTGACATACGCATCATAAATATCCTTCGCTTTACTATTACGACCTGTCTTATTCAAGCATTCATTGATAAAATTACCAATTTTATCAGAATCTGTCCTATAAGAATTCGTGGCAGACCGTACAGCCTCTGGTGGTTCTAATCCCTCTTTTCGATACAACCGCAATCCCTCGATACACCAATTAAGAATCCCTGATAATTCCCGTTTTTCCCGCAATCGATCTTTCAAATGCTTGTCCTGTTCATGCGGTTCAAAATGCCGGTCAAAGCTGATCACATTGATTCTTCCACTTGAAAACACTGTGTCATCCGTGATCGTTGGAAGATAATTCGTGTTAATGACTAACTTAAACTTAGGGATAAACTCAAATTCACGCTGATGCAGATGTCTTGCTGTAATCGAATCACGTCCAAGCAATGACTTTAATAGTGCCGTATCAAATAACATTCGCTTCGGCGGTTCTGATGCATTCACAAACCGACATCCGGCCAGCCTTGCCACATCACCGGACGCCTGACGGCTATCAAGTTTCTGTTTTACTGCCAGTGTTTCCGGCTTCATGGTCAGAGCATAATCACCCAAAAGATAAATCAGGGTTTCACAAAATGTAGATTTTCCATTTCTCGTTGTGCTTCCATAAAGAATGAAACATGTTTCTTGCTGTGTATTTCCAGTCAGCGACAATCCAGCTATTTTCTGAAGGTAACGAATTTTTTCACGATCCCCCTGCATGATTTCAAGTAAAAACTTTTCCCATTCATCACACACTGTTGCTGGATCATACTCGACATTGCAAATTTTTGAAAGAAGCAAATCCGGATCATGCTTTCTAAACCGTGGCGTATTTTTCGACAAATCAAGGGTTCCATTTTGTAGATTAAGCAAATAATCATTGGTGTCCAACTGTTCATTTGTAAAATAATGAATGTCCCGACTGTCCTTTAACATCGCATCTCTGTTTCGCAGAGCATAATGGAGTTACCGCCTTTAAATATTTTCCATCCGCATCAACATTCACTGCATACCGCACAAGTGCATCTGACAGCAATTTGGCAGACTTCCGGGCGCTCAATCCCTCGATATCATCAATCCAGCGTTTTCCGTCATATCTCATAAAATCTTTTCTTGACGGGTTATATCGATGTTGATTCTTGAAAACTTCAGCAAATAATCGACCAAAACCTTTGTCTGTTGTTTCATATTGCTCGGCGTGTATTTCTTTAAGAATGGTTTCCAGTGATTTTTCCTGTTGACTCATAATATTCACTCGTTTTTCTGTAACGGATTTTATCATCTGTTCAAATTCCTGTTTGCTATGTCCTGCTTGAAAATAATCCGATATATCTGCTTTAGGAATGTCTGGCATAGGAACAACTATCTTTGCACTCTTTGCCACATTTTGCACATCCTGCAATATTATATTAGCCGAATTCATACCGGCATCATCATTATCGGCTAAAATGATCATTTGCATTTTGCACAATACCGGCGATTTCAGGATTCCAATCACACGCCCCGCCACAACAAAATGCCACATAACCGTGTTTACTCAATGTATTAACGTCTTTTTTCACCTTCTACGACAAATATAGGCGCATTGTCAGCCACTGCTTTATTTATAGCTTTAATATTACCGTATATGGCATTAAAGGATTTTCTTGACATATTTTTTGGTAATCCATATGTAAAACAATCATTCTACAGTATTCCATATATGAATTTCTTGCCATCTAGGCGAATCTTAGTATAAGCATAAGAACCGTTACAAGAAACGTAATTATAAACAGCCTCAATTTTACGCTTTTCTCTGCTCTCAACATAAAACCGCCAATTGCTTTGTTTTGAATACTCCAATTCATAAAATGTATCCTTTTTTCAAGTCCAGCTGCAGATAAAATACTATCCAAGTCACATCCTGCATGACACCGAAATAAGGTACACTTTCGCCCCTTGGTAATTGTCAGCGATGCCTGCCTATCATCATGCTCCGGACATTTAGCTTGTGCCCGATCGTTGTATCGCTTCGTAACCTGAAAATGTTGTAAATTACTTTCATAAATCTCAGTATCCGTCACACGCAGCACCTCATTTCTTCCAAGAGAATCCTGATCTCGTCGCATTTTTCATCTGCGTTCTGCATTTTTAGTTCATATTCATGCCATTCTTTACTATCGCAATCATAATTATCCCGTAACTCAGATAACAGATCTCTGCTTAGTATTAAAGCCGCTTGCATATCCCTTAATTTTTTGAATCTTCATTGCTTGTATACCTCATCTTCGCTGTAATTATTGAATGTATACGGATCCGAAATATATACCTCCGGCTTCTTATTAAAAAAAGTAATTGTCAAATCTTGCATTCTGTCATCTGCGAGTGCAAATGTTAAAGTAAACGTATTTTCGTATCTATCACAACATATCAAGTTATCTGCATGAAAATTATGTAACTGCTTTTTCTTCTGTAACAGTTTTAATGATACTCGTGTGATCTTCATATCTATACCTCAACTTTCTCCGGCATTTTATAGCTAGTCAACTTACAAAAAGGCTCTGCAAATATAACGTAGGAATATCGCCTTGAACCTGGTCTCTTATAGCAAACTCCAAAATCAACCACTTTATTTTGAAGTAACAACCGCAACGTCTGGCAATCCATTTTCAAAACCCGCGCTGCTACTGCAATAGGAATTACACCTCTTTGAATCTCCGACATAGCCTCACCACCTATTCCGCTGCTAATTCATCAATAATTTTAAAAATCTCAACCTTTTTTATCATCTGAGAACTCATATCTCAGTTTTCTACTAAAATTTCCATCTGTAATGTTTAATGCGTTAGCGATCTGCCATAATTTTACTCTTTTCAACTTTGCATAAGCCCTTACATCTTTATTACACATAATAAAAACCTCTACTTTCTATAATGTTGTTGTTGACTTTTACACTTGCAAGTGTTAATATTCCTATATGGAATATTTAAATGTTTTTATTCCATTTCTTCTCGAGTGATTGAATTATATCACTGTAAAAGAAGCAAAAACAAAAATAAGAAAGGAAATCTATATATGGAATATTTTATCTTTTTTATTCCATGTTGGAATATTTTGTATGGACGAAGATAACGTATATAAACAATTAAGAGAATCCACTGAAACAGATCAATCCTCATCTATAACCCAAAGCGAACTTGCGAGTATTTTTTCTAAAAAGAAGGAAATCCTTTATCTCAAAGTGTAATTTCGAAATTAGAATCAAATACAAAAAAACCACCTTCAACATCTATTGATGTGTTAAAGGCCTACACTCAACATTTTCATGTAACGAGTGATTATTTGCTTGGATTATCTGAAAACAAATATGCAGACGAGAATTATCAAATGATAACAAGAACCATTGGATTATCTGATGAAAGTATAAATACATTAAAAAAAATACACTCTGGAAATGCAACTGATGATTTCTTTGACACTCTCAATTTCTTGATTAGCAAGGATTTTGGATTATTTATTCGTTTTATAGATGCAATAGAATTATACTTTGATGAATCATTTGATACTTCAATGACATTTGAAAAAAATCGGGCTGTTCCAATTAACGCTGGCGACAATTCTTCTATTTTATATAAAGAAGAAATTGAAATTCTAATCGGAAGTTATGACCAAAAAATTGTGTAATGGTGATGGTGGATATCGAATTAGAGGCATACCAATTTCAATCATCAAAAAAGGGTATTCTATGCAGGCTATTCAATTAATTCTTGAAGAACTTAAAAGGGAAAAAAAAGGAGAGTGATTAAATGGCTCTATTAAAATGCCCCGAATGTGCGCATGATGTATCAGACAAAGCAGTTGCATGTCCAAATTGCGGCTATCCTATGAATATGCCAAGTACAACAAAGCCGCGCATACGCAATGGACGCCCAACTAAAATGCCCAATGCATACGGATCAATAACAAAATGTCCGGTAAGCGCAGAAAACCATATCGGGTACGTGTAACAGACAGATGGGTAATTGATGATAAGACCGGAAGAAGTAAGCAACTCCGCCCTACTCTCGGCTATTTTGAGACGCGGGAAGAAGCTATGATAGCTTTGGCTACATACAACGAAAATCCCTACGATATAAATACCGACAATATTACATTTTCGGAAGTTTATGAAAAATGGAGTGACGGATATTTTCGAACATTATCCAATCCGTCCAGTGCAAGAACAATCAAAGCCGCGTATTCTTACTGTAACGGTCTTTACAATATGAGACTGCAAGATATAAGGGTATCGCATTTAGAGGGCACAATTATTAACGCTCAAGTTGGTGATTCTACCAAAGCAAGAATTAAAAGTCTCTTTAATATGCTATACAGATACGCCGTCGCAAATGATATTGTCGAAAAGGATTATGCCTCTGTCATGTTTGCGAATGGAAATCCGATAAAAAGAAGTCGATCTCGTGATGTTATACCATTTACGCAGGAAGAAATCCAAATGTTATGGAATAATCTCGAAGAAATTCCATTTGTTGATATGATCCTAATCGAGATCTATAGCGGCTGGCGACCTCAGGAATTAGCTATATTAAAAGCGGATGATGTAGATATAACAAGTGGAACCATGCGCGGCGGTCTCAAAACAGATGCCGGCAAAAAAACAGAATTGTGCCAATTCATCCGCTAATAAAGCCGTTAATAGAAAAACGTATGTCGGAAGCTGCTACCCTACAATCAGAATATTTATTTAATGATACAAATGGTCAGCAAGGTACATATATGACGTATGATAAATACCGAAGTCGCTTCGACAAAGTTATGAAACGCTTAAACTTAAAGCACCATCCCCACGAAACGCGACACACATTTATAACAAAGGCAAAAGCCTGTGCCGTAGATGAATATATCCTAAAACTGATTGTTGGTCACGCTATCGCTGATATTACCGAAAAGGTATATACTCATAGAACCACGAACAATTAAAGAACGAGATGGAAAAAATCACAAAGTAAAGGAGTTGATGTAATATGATTGTAAGAATCAAAAATACCCCATGGCGGCAACCACAGGGTATAACCCAATCTATGTAACCACTACGAAACACTAAAAGGGTATGCTTATTATAGCATACTTCCGCAAAAGAAAGGAAGAAAAATATATGACTTTAAATGATATGATGAATAAACTCTTTTCCGCTAACGGAAAATTAGAAACCGTACAGACCACAGCATCACATTTATATAACATGATTGGAAACGCCAAAACCGATGCCCCAGAAGATTGTGCAGTATTCTTTCATACAAACCAAAACACGATTCTTGCATTATTATCGGTCATTATCGATTATGTAAATGATGCAAATACTATTTTAGATGAAGTAGAAAACGCAGATGTAACAGAAAATATTTAAAGAAAGGAAGGAATTAAATTATGAACTTTAAAAAGATGATAATTGAATTACTTGATAAAACCATGTTGTCCGGGTGAAGTGTACGTCCTGTACCACCGCCGGATGCTACAGAGAAGTATTTCTTACCCTGCTCGATACATTCTTTCTTGTATGTACCTGCAACCGGATGCTGGAAACGTGTTGGGTTGGTAGAGTTACCGGTAATGGAAACACCTACGTTCTCATGATGCATGATTGCAACACCTTCCTGAACATCATCAGCACCGTAACATTTTACAGTTGCACGAAGTCCGTTAGAATATGCTTTCTCATATACAACGTTTAATTTTGCTGCTTTGTAATCATACTGTGTCTCAACAAATGTAAATCCGTTGATACGGGAAATAATCTGTGCAGCATCTTTTCCAAGTCCGTTTAAGATAACACGAAGTGGTTTCTGACGTACTTTGTTTGCTTTCTCAGCGATACCGATTGCACCTTCAGCAGCTGCGAAAGACTCGTGTCCTGCTAAGAAACAGAAGCACTCTGTCTCTTCCTCTAATAACATTTTACCAAGGTTACCATGTCCTAGACCTACTTTTCTGTGGTCAGCAACAGAACCTGGAATACAGAATGCCTGAAGACCTTCACCGATTGCTGCAGCAGCATCAGCAGCTCTTGTACATCCTTTTTTGATTGCGATTGCTGCACCTACAGTGTAAGCCCAGCAAGCGTTCTCGAAACAGATAGGCTGGATTTTCTTTACCTGATCATATACATCAAGTCCAGCATCTTTTGTAATTTTTTCAGCTTCTTCGATAGAGCTGATACCATAGCTGTTTAATACAGCGTTGATCTGGTCAATTCTTCTTTCATATCCTTCAAATAATGCCATTATCTTCGTCTCTCCTTTCCTACTCTTCTCTTGGGTCAATGATCTTAACAGCATCAGCTACACGACCATACTGGCCTTTTGCTTTTTCCCAAGCAGTGTTAGGATCATCGCCTTTTTTGATAAAGTCTGTCATTTTTCCAAGAGAAACGAACTGGTATCCGATAACCTCGTTGTTCTCGTCAAGAGCGATACCTGTTACATAACCTTCAGCCATCTCTAGGTAACGAACACCTTTCTCCTTTGTTGCGTACATAGTACCAACCTGGGAACGAAGTCCTTTTCCTAAATCTTCCAGACCAGCACCTACTGCAAGTCCGTCATCAGAGAATGCACTCTGAGTACGTCCGTAAACAATCTGTAAGAATAATTCTCTCATTGCTGTATTGATTGCGTCACAAACAAGGTCAGTATTTAATGCTTCAAGAATTGTTTTTCCCTGAAGAACCTCTGCTGCCATTGCTGCCGAATGTGTCATACCTGAGCATCCGATTGTCTCAACCAGTGCTTCTTCAATCACACCATTCTTTACATTTAATGAAAGCTTGCAGGCACCCTGCTGTGGTGCACACCAGCCTACACCGTGTGTAAATCCTGAAATATCTTCAATTTTTTTTCCGTTGAATTTCCTACTACAGAGCCTTTTCCAATAATGGCACTTCCACGAACAAAAGCACAATGGCGGATTTCTGCCTCTTCATCAATGATCAGTGGCCCGTTCAGACATGCTGTTTCTGCAACTGTGGCATTTTTGCCACCCAGATATTTTCTCCACGCTTCTCGTATACTTCCGGGTCAAGTGTCGGTCCAAGTTTTTAATAAAATCACTGATTCCTTTTAACGCCTCCCACGGATAGGTAAACTTTGCAAGCTACTCTCCTGCGATTGTCTGTGACAAATCATACATGTTTTCTATTTTTGCGTTTTCCATTTTTTTTACTCCTTAATTATATTTCTATTTATTTTCTGGGACATCAGCTTGGAATCTGTTCATTCAAATCCTGTACTTTTTGTTCCGGTTCCTGCTTTTTCTCTTCTTCGCCAGGATTATCTTCGCCCGGATTATCAAAATCGAATGTAATCTGCTCATTTTCATATTTCAGACAGGTGTCAAGACGTTTCCTGCCTTGGATGTAAAGCCGGTTACCTTCTTCTTTGTCTTCCCGGTTGTCAGAAGTTCATTCATAATTTCTTCCGAAAGTTCCACTTTTGCAACTGTATGCCATATTTTAAATCCACAGTCGCACTCATAGCGCCACTGGCTCTTCATCAGCATTTTGCCACACCGCGGACATTTGACTTTTGTTTCTACCGGTTTTGGTTTTTCCGGGAAGTCAAATGTAATATCACCTTCCTCCGTCAGTTTTAACGGTGCATCAAATTTCATGCCTGTCTTTGCGACAAAGCCTTCGATTACATCCGTTTTCTTTTTTGTTAAAAAGTTCTTTTAATTGTGACTCTTTTATCTTTACACTCGCAATCTTTCCAACAATGAAGTTACAGCTTTGTGGATCGTCTTTCTTATTATTTTCACACACAAAGCCAAATGGCGCAACAACGATTGCACCTCCACACTTCGGGCAGACAACATCCTTGACCTTTTTGGCTTCTACATGGTCAAAATCAAATTTCAGTCCGGTAACTTTTCCTGCCTCATCTTTGTTCAAAGCAACTCTGGCATCAAACCGTTTTCCGGTTTTTGACTTAAAGCCGCGGATTGTCTCTGTGACACCTTTCGTCAGCAGCTGGCGTACTTGCGCTTCTGTAAAAGATTTGTCTGCCATTTTTCCAATGGAGAAGCGACAACTTGTCTCATCCTTTGAATCATAATTGGCACAGCCATATCCAAAAGAGGTTGCAACAATCTCACCTCCACATAATGGGCACTTGACGTCCTTGACCTTCTTCTGTTCAACATGTTCAAAATCAAACTGTATCCCTGTTTTTCCGGTCTCATCCTTTTCTAATACAAGACAGGCATCAAATTTTTTTACCGGATTTTGATTTAAATCCACGAATCGTATCTGTCTTTCCGGTCATAAGTAATTGCTTTACAGCACTTGCGGGAAGCATCTTTCCTGCAATCGTTCCAATAGAAAAACGACAGCTCTTCTCGTCATCCGGCCGATAATTCATACATCCATATCCAAAAGCAGTCTTTTTGATCTGTCCGCCACAAACCGGACAAGTCACTTCCGGAAGAATCTCTGGCTCTACCTCATCGAAATCAAAGTTAATCGATACACGATTGGTTTCCTCATCTTTTGCAGCTTCAAACAAGCATCAAATTTTTTACCTGCCTTGGATTTAAATCCGCGGATGGTACCGGTATGTCCCTTCGTGATCAGTTCTTTCACCTGCTCTTCTTCCAGGTTCACCCCCTGCAATCTCTCCGATATTGAAATTACATCCTGATTTATCATTCTTATAATTACTGCATCCATAGCCGAACGGTGTCGTGACCATTTCACCACCACAAACCGGACATGCCACTTTGATTTTTCTTCTTGCTCCCGCACCTTTTGCATTCTTTCCGGCAAATTCACTGATGCGTTCTGCAAGGGGCTGCCTAAGATTCTGTTCAATCATCTTCTGCGTTTCCGCCCGGATAAATGCTTCAAGTTTATTCCGGTAATCCCAGAAATCAACTGTTCCCTGCGTGATACCATCGAGTCCCTTTTCCCAGGAAGCGGTCATCTTGGGATTCAAAAGTGCCGGAACAGTCATATTCACCACTTCATAAACCATCTCGCCTAAGGCTTCCGGCGTCAGCACCTGTGTTTTCTTATTTAGATTTAAATAACCGATTCGAACTAGTTTTTTGATAATCTCCGCACGCGTTGCTGATGTTCCGATGCCAGATCCTTTGATCTGTTCACGGAGTTCCTCATCCTCAATCAATTGTCCGGCATTCTCCATGGCAAGCACCATAGAACCGGAGGTATAGCGTTTCGGTGGAGAAGTCTTTCCTTCTTTGATTTGTGGATCTGATGCAGACACTTCATCGCCTTTATGTAAAAAAAAAATCCGCCAAAGCTATCAGTTTCTCCGGATCTGCCTCTTCCTCTTCGCTGTCTTCGTTCGCATTGTATGCCCCGCCTGTAACACGATCCAGTCCACGCTCCTCGTTTCTCGGATCGATTTTGTCGCGTTTCTTTTTTTGGTATCCCTGCAATCTCAAGATATCCCGGAATTTTTAATACTTTTGCAGATGCAAAAAAAAGTTTTCTTTGTGTTCTCCCGTATCTATCGACACAACCATTTTAACATTCTGGTATTCTGCCGGAGGATAAAAAATGCTTAGAAACCGGCGAACGATCAGGTCAAAGACTGCTTTTTGCAACGAATTTAAAGAGTTTAATTCCGTCAGCTGTCCGGTCGGGATAATTGCGTAATGGTCGGTTACTTTGCTGTCATCCGTGTACTGAGTCTTTCCAATATTGGTAAAAACCTTTTCCATAATCTTATCAGCGAATGCCGAAGTTGGTTCATAACCGCGAAGACGGCTGATATTTTTATAGATTTCTTTTGCTACTGCACTCGAAAGCACACGCGCATCCGTTCTTGGATAAGTAGTCAGTTTTTTCTCATAGAGATCCTGTGCCACCTGCAATGTCTCATCCGGACTGATTTTAAACCGTTTTGCACATTCTGCCTGCAGTTCCGCAAGGTTAAACAGTAATGGAGCACGCTTTTTTTACTGATATTTTTCTCTATAGACTGAATAACTGCAGGACGATCCTGCAGCTTATCGATCAATGCTCTTGCATCTTTTTTTTCTTCTTTGAAACCATTCTCTTTGTAAAGCAAAGGTGACTCGAAATACTCCGAACATTCCACCGCTTTCCATTCACCTTCCACACCGCTGCATCTGTGAAATTTGCATACCACACGGTAAAACGGTGTCTCTTTAAAATTACGGATCTCGCGTTCCCGAATAACAACCATTCCAAGGACACACGTCATAACACGCCCCACCGCTATCGCCGTATAGGAACGTGTCCCTGCCGCATCATTTAAAAGATTGCCATATTTGACTGACATTGCACGGGAAAAATTGATTCCCATCGCGTAATCCTCTATGGTCCTCATAATGCCGGAATTTCCGAGGTTTGCATAATCGGACATCGGTCTTTGCCTCATGGATACCACGTAGAATTTCTTCTTCTGTCTGAGAATCAATCCAGACTCTAAGTTCTTTCCATGCCATCCCGGACTCCGCCGAAATTACGAATATTCTCTTCAATGGTCTGTCCTTCTTTTCCGGCATCGCCTGCCCAATACACACGATCAATATCTTCACGCATCAGCATTCCGTGAACAACGTTGTATTGCTTGCTTACATCTTTTATTACATCGTATTTATATTCTTTTTGGAAGAAATGGAAGGTCTTCTAACTTCCACTTCTTATACTTTTATATCATATTCTTCCGGATATACCAAGCCGACAAGATGACCTACACACCAAGTAATGACATAATTTTGATTTTCGATATAACCATCCTTACGTCCGCTGACATTCAACACCTTTGCAAATTCCTGTGCAACCGACGGTTTCTCCGTTATAATGAGTGATTTTCCCATAGATTCCTCTATTACAGTTCGTTCATATCAATTAATTCAAACGGGTATCGCGTTTCGCATGCTCCACGAGATCCGCCTCGAACGATTTTGCAGAAAAGAGATAGAAATGCTCCGAATTGATCTTCGCTTTCTGCATGGTTTCATACATGTCTTCACACATCTGCATAGTGAGCTCCGGCTCTTTCCAGTTGCAAAGTCCAACAATATTCTGTCGGTCCGAACTCTGTGCAACAATGTCTACATTTCCTGTCTTGCCGATCCATGTTCCCATTTTGTGAATTGGGAACGGCACTTTTCCAATCTGATTCAAAAAGTTGCAGATACTCCATACATACATTGCGGAAATACCGTGACAGATAATCATCCAGTTCTTTTGTTCAATATAAGTGCATCATAAAATGCCGATGGTGTCATCAAATACAAATCAGACAAATACGGAAATACAAATTTAAACCAGAAATTAACATAGGTATCTTTAATCTGGTAGACACCTTTCTTGGCATTGTCCCATCCGCCTGTCTCAAAAAGAAACGACCTTTTCTACAATATCAAAATGGCTCAGGTTCTTCATATAAACGCTGATCTTCGCACGGGAAAAACCGATTGTCAGAAACAGATCATTCAGTTTGTTGTGTTCCTGTGCAATTGCAGATAAAATGGTATTATACACCGACAATTCACGAAGTTCCGAAGAAATCAGTCGTTCCGCCATGTCAAACAGATAGCCACCATCTGTCAGTGCAAGATATCGACAGATATTGTCTTTGAAAGAAGTCCGAGAATTCCATTCATCCATATAGCCCGGAACGCCGCCGATTGATCCGTATATCTTAATACACTCGCTTACCGGCAGAGAAGGAAATGCACGGACCACCTCAAGGAAATTCAAATCCTCTACTTTGATCTGTCCGTTAATCTTCTTGAATTCATCTCCAAATGTCTCTTCCAGATCCTGTTCTACCCATACGATAGAAGATGATGCAAGTACGATCATCACCGGTCCCGGATACAGACGCTTTGCCTTGAGTTTTAATATGCTTTTAAGAAGTGTTTCATCCTTCTTCATTGCATATTGCGCTTCATCAATTACCACAACAAGCTTGGAACCGTCTCCACTTTTGATACGATTAAAAAACTCATCATATGTTTCTTTCTGTAAACGAACATCATACTGTCTGATGATTTCTTTCCCCATCATGCGCAACTGATCCTGTGCAGAAGCCTGTCTGCAACGATAATAAAAAAACTTTTGTCCTTGACAAATTCTCTTATCAGTTCTTCTTTCTTACAATCTTTCCGTCCGTACAGTACTACCAGCTGATTACCGCTTTTCTCATAATAGCTCTCTAATTCTTTGATATCTGCTGTTTTTACGTTCATAACGTTTCCTCCGTAATATTGACATACTAGAAATTATATCATTTTTTAATATCACTCTCAATACCATTTACATAAAAATAGTTAAAAAAGATAGCAAAACCACCCTTTGGGCAATTTTGCTATCTTCTATGCTTTCATGCAATATTTTTATTTCTTTGTGATATAACCTTGTGCTTTCAAAAGCTCCGCACACAGAACAGCTCCACCTGCGGCACCACGAACTGTGTTGTGAGATAATCCTACAAATTTCCAATCGTATACGGTATCCTCTCTCAAACGGCCAACAGAGATTCCCATTCCGTTCTCGTAATTTACATCAAGGCTTACCTGCGGACGATTGTCCTCCTCCAGATACTGAATGAACTGCTTTGGTGCACTTGGAAGATTTAATTCCTGCGGAACTCCACTGTAGTTCTTTAATGCTTCGATCAACTGCTCCTTAGTAGGATTCTTTTTTTGAATTTAACAAATACGGCTGCGGTATGTCCGTTCAATACCGGAACACGGATGCACTGGCAGGTGATAACAGGTGAAGTAGCAGGAACAATTTCTTTCTTCTCATCATCAATGTGTCCCCAGATCCGAAGCGGTTCCTTCTCGGACTTTTCTTCCTCACCACCGATGTAAGGGATTATATTACCTACCATCTCAGGCCAGTCCTTAAAGGTCTTGCCGGCACCGGAGATTGCCTGATATGTAGTTGCAACTACTTCGTATGGCTCAAATTCCTTCCAGGCTGTTAATACCGGAGCATAGCTCTGGATAGAGCAGTTGGGCTTTAACTGCAACGAAACCGCGCTTTGTGCCAAGTCTTTCTCTCTGATATTTAATGACGTCCATATGCTCCGGGTTGATCTCAGGTACCACCATCGGTACATCAGGTGTCCAACGATGTGCACTGTTTGTTTGATACAACCGGTGTCTCTGTCTTTGCGTAATCTTCTTCGATCTTCTTGATCTCTTCCTTTGTCATATCTACTGCGGAAAAGACGAAATCTACTTCGGAAGCAACCTTTTCTACTTCATTTACATTCATAACAACAATCTTCTTAACTGCTTCCGGCATTGGAGTATCCATCTTCCAACGGTCACCAACCGCCTCTGCATATGTCTTTCCTGCACTTCTCGGGCTGGCTGCAATTGTTGTTACCTCAAACCACGGATGATTCTCAAGTAATGAAATAAATCTCTGACCAACCATACCGGTACCACCAAGGATACCTACTCTTAACTTCTCGCTCATTTTACTTTAATCTCCTCTGTTTTCTTTTCATACACGGACACCTGTCTCTCCCAGAAAAACTCTTTTGCATTTTGTCCGTGATTGACGAACATGTGTCTTTATAAGAAATATATTACTTGAATCTCGCATAAATTACAAGGAACAAATTGTCTTAAATATATAAAAAATTTTATCATTTTATGTGAATTATGCACAACCCATGTCATATAGATCCTATTTTGCTCCCGTTTCGTTCCACATTATGCCTGAATGCCCTCACGCCAATTGTCCGCAAGATAAGCTTCCTCTACTGCGATCACCTGTTTCATAGCTTCCTTTCGCCCGGAGCTCCAATCGTCAGTCTCTTATTTACACAAGTCTCCATAGAAATTGCATCATAAATATCTTTCTCAAATACTGGAGAGAATTTTTTCAATTCTTCAAGGCTCATATCATCAATTGGAATCTGCTTGTCAATGCAATATAGAACGATTCTTCCAATGATACCATGTGCATCCCGGAACGGTACCCCGTGATTTACCAGATAGTCAGCTGCATCCGTTGCATTGGTAAATCCATGCGCTGCGCTTTTACGCATTACATCCTTATTAAATTTCATCGTATCGATCATACCAGTAAACAAAGCTATGCATCCCTTTGTTGTATCAATCGCATCAAAGGTCAGTTCCTTGTCTTCCTGCATATCTTTATTATAGGCAAGCGGAATACCCTTCATTGTTGTCAGAAGTGACATCAGTGCGCCATAAACGCGTCCCGTCTTTCCGCGGACCAGCTCGGCAATATCCGGATTTTTTTTTTGCGGCATAATACTGCTTCCTGTACTGTATGCATCATCAATCTCTACAAATTTGTACTCATTGGAATTCCATATGATAACTTCCTCAGAAAAACGACTCAGATGCATCATAATGGTAGACATTGCTGAAAGATATTCAATCAGATAATCACGATCCGATACACCATCCATACTGTTTAATGTCGGTCCATAAAAACCCATCAGTTTTGCAGAATACTCACGATCCAACGGGTAGGTCGTTCCTGCAAGTGCACCTGATCCCAGCGGACAATAGTTCATTCTCTCATAAATATCATGCATGCGGGAACGATCGCGTTTGAACATTTCAAAATATGCCCCCATATGATGTGCCAGTGTAATCGGCTGTGCTTTCTGTAAGTGTGTAAATCCCGGCATGATTGTCTGCGTATTCTCTTTCATAATACGAAGAAGTACCTGTAAAAAGTTTTTCAAGAAGTTCGTCTGTTTCAAGTACCTGCAGTCGGGTATATAAACGCATATCCAATGCCACCTGATCATTTCTGCTTCGTCCCGTATGTAACTTCTTTCCGGTATCTCCCAAACGATCAATAAGATTTGCTTCTACAAAACTGTGAATATCTTCATATTCGGATGTAATTTCGAGCTTACCACTCTCTACATCTGCCTCAATTTCTTTCAGACATGTGATAATATCCTGCATTTCTTTTTCAGTCAGAATCCCTGTTTTCCAAGCATGGATACATGTGCAATTGATCCCTGAATATCCTGCTTGTAAAACTTCTGGTCAAACGAAATTGACGCATTAAAATTGTAAACCAACTGATCTGTCTCTTTGGTGAATCTTCCACCCCATAACTGAGCCATGGTAACTCCTCGCTTTCCTAAATAATAGTTATTCTTTATGATTATCTGCCGCAATCTGTCTATCCCGATCTCGTTTGGAATAGACGCATCCGCAGTAATACTGTCGGTACATATGATACTCTTTTTGAAATTTCCGTGGATTTCTTATAGCCATCCTTCTTTTTATAAATCAGAATATAAATATTGCACAGAATACTCTTCTTCCAACTTCTTTCCGATCTCATTCAGCTTCGCTGCATTCTTGAGTGGGCTGATGGAAAGTGTTGTGGTAAAAAATCAAAATCATGCGCTTTTGCATATTCTGCCGCCTCCCGCAAACGCAGCTCATAACAGGCAAAACACCGTTCCCCGCCCTCCGGGATATCTTCCATCCCCTTTGCCATAGCATAAAACTTATCTGTATCGTAGATGCCCTCAACAAATTGTACCGGATAATGTACAGGAAACTCCCGAATAAATCTCTGCTGTTCTTTTTGCCCGCATATGATACTCTTCCGGCGGATATATATTCGGGTTATAATAAAATACCGTCACATAAAAGTATTCCGCAAGACATGCAATGCAATAGGAACTGCATGGTGCGCAACAACTGTGCAGCAGAAGTTTCGGAACCTTGTCCTCTCCACAGGATTGTGCAATCAGATCTTCCATTACTTTCTGGTAATTTATCGCATTCATGACTTCTCTGATTCTCCAAAAACATTTCTTCAAAAATCCGCTTGCCGGTATCCGTGCGGAAAATGTTTTTATATGCGCTTTCGATGCCGTTGCGATTTATATCATCCTCATATAAGTTTACAAGAAAGTCCGCTTCAATCAGCACCTGATAATCCAGACCTTCTACATTATCATATGTATGATGGTGGCCGATAAGATAGCAGATACGGTCAATAATGTAATTTTCAAAGCCAAGTTCCGAAAGCATTTTCTGTGCCACGATCGGTCCTTCCTGCTCCTGCAGCTTTCCATCGCTGCTTCCGTATTTTTCCTCTGCCGGTTTGATTCCAATGTCATGGGTATAAGCCGCTGCTTCAAGAATAAACAAAGAAGCCGCATCCATTTCTTCTCCCACGCCGATAATTCTCGCATAACTATGTACCTTTGTAAAATGCTGAATTCTTTTTTGGATCTCCGGCATAGTACGCAATCATTTTTAAAAACAAATCATCGAGCTGCTGTCTACTGTAGCTACTGTCATCCATTTTATTTTTCTCCTCTATCTGAAACCTGTAAGCATGCAGTTGCAGCAACATATACAACTGCGCACAACACAACCAAAAAGAATCTTTGAACACAAAATACCAGCGATCACTTCCGCAAGAATAACGACTCCATGTAACCATAATTCTGCATGATGAAGAAATACCGCAAGCGCCGTCTCAAGAATCACAAGCATGCACATTGCTACAACCGGTACATGAAGCACGCATACTCCAATGAGAACCATAGCCGCCACAATAACAGCGAATGCAGCAATCGTCATTACCATTTTCTTGTCACTTAAATTCAGGTTTTCTTTCATTTCCTATCCTTTCTTTCGCTTATTATCCTTATTATAAAAGTCGCTTTGCGCAACTGACGATATTATATCAATTTTCCTTTCAAAGAACAACTGATTAATCAGAAAATATCAAAAAAAAGCCGCTTATCAAATGATAAACGGCTGAAAGAAAGCCAATAAGGGGATTCGAACCCCTGACCTACGCATTACGAGTGCGTCGCTCTACCGACTGAGCCATATTGGCAATTATATAGTTGCTTGTTCTCAAGCACCTAACTATTCTATCAAATCTTTTCGATAAAATCAACCATTTTTTTTCTGTAAATCTATTGACTTTCCGAATTTATACGCTAGAATATTCTATTAGGTTTATTTTTAGTAAACAAAAAATCAATTATTAGAATTGTAGCACAACTAATAAACCAAAAAATCAACTATCGGGAGGCTTTGTCATGGATATCGGACATCGAATGAAAGAACTTCGTATCCAGTACGGACTTACCCAGCAGGAACTGGCAGACCGTGCCGAATTGACAAAAGGCTTTATTTCACAATTGAGCGAAACCAGAACTCTCCATCCATAGGAACGCTGCTCGATATTATTCAGTGTCTCGGCACTACGCCGGCAGAATTTTTTGCAGATGATGAACCTGCACAGCTTGTCTTTAAAAATGAAGATTATTTTGAAAAAATCGACGAAGAAAAGAACAGCCGCATTGAATGGATTGTCCCCAATGCACAAAAAAATGCAATGGAACCTGTACGGATGACGCTTCGCAGGCGGAACCTCGGAAGTATATCTTCCACACGAAGGGGAAGACTTTGGATATGTAATCAAAGGAAGCATCCGTATTACATATGGGGGCAAAACCCACACGGTACGTTCCGGAGAATCATTTTACTTCAAGGCGGGAAAGAAACATTTTCTGAAAACACTGGGAGTCGTGACGCTATACTCATATGGGTCACCACTCCACCAAGCTTTTAACCTATATATTAAATATAATTATAACAAAGGACATAAAAACCATGAGCAAACATTTAATTAATTTTATTGACATTTCAAAATCCTACGATAACAATCTCGTATTGGATGAACTGAATCTGTATGTTAGTGAAAACGAATTTTTAACACTTCTCGGCCATCCGGTTGTGGCAAAACAACAACGCTTCGTCTCCTGGGTGGATTCGAGACACCTGACAAAGGAAAAATTCTTTTTGATGGTGCTGATATTACAAACATTCCGGCAAATGAACGCAAACTAAATACTGTATTTCAGAAATATTCTCTTTTCCCACATATGTCCATTGCAGAGAATATTGCATTTGGTCTGAAAATTAGTAAAAAAAAGCAAAGCCTATATTAATGATAAAATTAAATATGCATTAAAGCTTGTCAATCTAGACGGATTTGATAACCGTTCCGTGGATTCGCTTTCCGGAGGTCAGCAACAGCGTATTGCGATTGCTCGCGCTATCGTAAATGAGCCAAAAGTACTTTTTACTAGATGAACCGCTTGGCGCTTTGGATTTAAAACTTCGCCAGAGCATGCAGTATGAGCTGATTCGTCTGAAAGAAGAACTCGGCATTACTTTCGTTTATGTTACACACGATCAGGAAGAAGCACTTACCATGTCCGATACCATTGTGGTCATGAACCAGGGATACATCCAGCAGATCGGCACTCCGGAAAACATTTACAACGAACCGGAAAACGCTTTCGTCGCTGACTTCATCGGTCACAGTAACATCATTGACGGCACCATGATTGAAGACAAACTTGTAGAAATCCTTGGTGTAAAGATGCCATGTGTCGACACTGGATTTGGAAATAACAAACCAGTTGACGTTGTCATTCGTCCGGAGGATGTCGAACTTGTCGATCCATCCGAAGGATATCTCGAAGGTGATGTTACTTCTCTTATTTTTAAAGGCGTACATTACGAGCTGGATGTCATGGCAAATGGATATGAGTGGCTTGTTCACACGACCAAGTTTGTACCTGTAGGAACCCATGTCGGTATCAAAGTAATTCCGTTCAACATCCAGATCATGCACAAACCGGAATCTTCTGATGAAAAGGCGGTGGAGATCGATGAATAAATTCAAACAGCAATTTCTCGCCGGTCCATACCTGATCTGGATCATCGGATTTATAGTTCTTCCTATGGTCATGATTCTGTATTACGCTTTTACAAACAGCGACGGCGGTTTTACTTTCGAATATATCGCAGCAATTACCTCTGCGACCAACCTCAGCGCCATAGGACTTTCCCTGAAACTTGGAATCATCTGCACAGTCATCTGTCTGGTGCTCTCCTATCCACTGGCAATGATACTGAACAATATGCAAATTAAAAATCAGGGACTGGTTGTATTTATCTTTATGCTGCCAATGTGGATGAACTTCATGTTGCGTATTCTTGCGTGGAAGCTTCTCCTCTCCAAAAACGGAGTATTTAACTCCATTCTCACAACACTTGGTTTATCAAAGATAAATATAATAAACACTCCATCCGCAGTTGTTTTGGGTATGGTATATGATTTTCTTCCATTTATGCTTCTGCCAATCTACAACTCCATGACACGAATCCGTAAGGATTGGATTGAAGCTGCAAAGGATCTTGGTGCGAACAATGTAACCATTTTCTTTAAAATTATCCTTCCACTGACCGTATCCGGTATCATCAGCGGAATCGTAATGGTATTCGTTCCATCCCCTGACGAGTTTCGCAATCTCCCAGGTACTGGGTGGCGGTCATGTTCTGCTCATCGAAATGTCATCGAGCAGGACTTCATGCAAGGCATGCAGTGGAATTCAGGAAGCGGGCTTTCCTTTGTCCTGATGATTTTGTTATCGCAAGTATGGCACTCGTAAACATGTTTGATAAAGAAGGGGAGGAAACAGCAATATGGTAAAGAAATGTGCCTCTCGGCTCTATATGTTTTTGATTTTTTATTCCTTTATCTTCCGATTATTGTATTAATTGCACTTTCCTTCAATAATTCAAAGACAAAGGTCGTATGGGGCGGATTCACGTTCCACTGGTACGCAAGCTGTTTTCAGGACGAAAAAATTATGTCTGCATTTATTACTACTCTGCAGATTACCTTTCTGTCTGCTATCATTTCCACACTGATTGGAACACTGGCAGCACTCGGAATTGCGGCCATGAAAAAAAGGAACCAGACCATCTATCTCGGAGCTACTAATATTCCTCTGTTAAACGCAGATATCGTAACCGGTATCTCCATGATGTTACTGTTTGTAAAATTCATCGATCTCGGTTTTGTAACCGTGCTGATTGCGCATATTACATTCAGCATTCCTACGTAATACTGAATGTACTGCCAAAATTAAAACAGGCGAATAAAAGTACCTACGAAGCAGCACTTGATCTCGGTGCCACACCGCTCTATGCATTTTATAAAGTAACATGGCCAGAGATCCGTCCGGGTGTATTCTCCGGATTTCTGATGGCTGTGACAATGTCCTTAGACGATTTTTCCATCACCTACTTTACCAAAGGTGCCGGTGTCAATACACTTTCCACTATGCTCTATACGGAATTACGAAAGGGAATTAAGCCGGAATTATACGCGCTTTCCACAATATTATTCTTTGCGGTACTGATCATTCTCCTCATCGGAAATGTCCGACCTGGAATGAAGAAACCGCCTACAACGAAAAATTAAATCAAAAGGAGTAAAATTATGAAAAGAAAGATTTTAAGCACCATCCTCATCCTCGCCTTAGCAGCGACCAGTGTTACCGCCTGCGGCAAGAGCTCCTCTGCTGACAAGAACAAGGAAACTCTTACCGTTCTAAATTATGGTAAATACATCGACGAAAATGCCGTAAAAACTTTTTGAAAAAGAAACCGGTATTACCATCAAATACGAAGAATACGAAAGTCCGGAGGAAATGTATACCAAATATAAGGCAGGTTCCATCGATTATGATGTCATCTGCTCTTCTGAGTATATGGTAGAAAAACTCATCAACGAAGGGGAAGTACAGGAAATGGATTATGCAAGTATGGAAAACTATAAAAACCTTGATCCTACGATTATTGATATGAGTTCTTCCTACGACAAGAATCATACCTATTCCGTTCCTTATTTCTATGGAACACTTGGACTACTCTACAACAAAAACGAAGTAAATGCTTCAGCTGTAACAAGTTGGGATTGTTTGTGGGATGCTTCCTATAAGGATGAAATCATCATGGAAAATTCTGTGCGTGATACCTTTGCACCAGCATTGGTTTCTCTTGATTACTCCATCAATGAAACGGATGAGTCTCATCTTCGTGAAGCATTGGATATTCTGAAGAAACAAAAAGATGATGGCATCGTGTACGCTTACTATGTAGATGAAACAGCTGATTCTATGATTGCCGAGGATGCAAAGATTGCCTTATGTTACTCCGGTGAAGCTGCTCTTGCTATGAACGAGAACGAAAATCTTGCTTACTCTGTTCCAAAGGAAGGTTCTAACCTCTGGATTGATTCATGGTTCATTCCAAAGTCAGCAAAGAATACAGATGCTGCTATGAAATTTTTAAATTTTATTTGTCGCGATGATATTGCAGAAGCTAATTTCGAATATGTCCAGTATGCATCTCCAATCACATCCGTTGTAGAAAATCAAGATGCTGACGTAAAAGAAAACGAAGCGATCAACCCAAGCAGTGACACTATCAAAAAACTGTGTCATTTACACCGCTTTAGATGATAATGCCAGCAAATTATATAGCACACTCTGGCAGGAACTTCTATCCAACTAAAAACAAATAATATATACTATCTTACAGAAAAACATTGCAATTAAAATCAAAACATGGTAAAAATAAATCCACGATGTTTCTACATCGTGGATTTTTTTTTACTCAAGTACAGTTTCGTACTATAATCCCATACATAATTTATAAATTATATACTCTCCCGGGCCAAGGAGAATTATGAACTATCAGGAATTTTTAACAACGATTAAAAACACAGTTATCTCTTCGTATTGATGCCGATGCCACTTTGGACATCCGCAGATTCACGAAGAATAATGGCACAGTTTGGACGGGCTCATCATCTTTCGCCCGAACTTAAATATTTCCCCGACCATATACTTAAATCCATATTACCACCGTTACCTGCAGGGAGTTCCTATGGAAGATATCTATACCGATATTCTCATCACTTATCAGGAACATCTGCCAAGTGAAGATATTGATGTAAGTTTCTTTACTGACTTTTCAAAAGCAAAAAACTCGTGACTATGCGTCTGGTCAATTACAAACAGAATGAAAAGATGCTGCAGGAAGTTCCACACTTCCGCTATCATGATCTGGCGATCATCTTTTACTGCCTGCTTCATGCCAACAAAGAAAATAACGCACATATACTGATTCACAATTCCCATCTGGATATCTGGAAGATCAGCAAAGAAGCGCTTTATCAGGTAGCAAAGAAAAACACACCAAAACTTCTTCCACATCAGCTTATGCCGCTGACAGAAGTGCTGCTCAAAGTCATTATATATGCGATGAAGACATCGAAAAAATGATCCGCAAATTTATATCCTCACAAACAGTTACCGTACCAACGGTGCGACTGCTTTATTATACGAAAAACTTCTCTCGCAAATTGCGGATTCTTTCGAAAAGGACCTCCTCATTCTGCCGAGCAGTATTCATGAAGTATTAATTCTTCCAATTGACAGTATCAGCAAGTCTACACTTGATCACTATGGTACTTTCATCCGCGAGATAAACGAAACGCAACTTGCCGATGATGAAGTTCTCTCAGATCATGCTTACTATTTTCAGCGTGCTACCCAGATGATTTCATACTAATATTTTTATTAAAAAGGACCTATAAAGAAAAATGTTTCTTTATAGGTCCAAAAATCTCATTTTAATCTGTAGTTTTTATATTAATAACCGTTTTGTATTTTCAACCGTGCTAATTATCACTCATCTTGTCATACAGTGTTTCATATTGCCTTGCAGAGGCATCCCACGAAAAATTCTCATCCATAGCTCTACGCACCAGATCTTGCCACGCTGCCTTATTGTTTGTAAACACATTTTCGGCATAGCGAATAATAAACAGCATCTCATGAGCATTGTAATTTTTAAAAGAAAATCCTGTTCCAGTTTTTTCATATTCATTGTATGCATCTACCGTATCCTTAAGTCCTCCGGTCTCACGGACAATTGGAATGGTTCCATAGCGCATCGACATCATCTGACTGAGCCCACAAGGTTCAAACAATGATGGCATCAAAAATGCATCTGCTGATGCATAAATCTTAGGGGCACGTTCCTCAGAATATCCAATATAAGAAGAAATCTTATCCGGATACTTATTCTGAAAATGGTGAAACATATTTTCATACTGACTCTCGCCAGTACCTAGAACCACCAACTGTATATCCATCGATGACAGCAACCCATCCATCACATAAGCGATCAGGTCAAATCCTTTCTGATTCGTCATACGTGATACGATGCCCACCAGAAAAGTATCTTCTCGCTGCGGAAGTCCTAACTCCTTCTGGAGAGCTGCCTTGTTTTTCTTCTTTCCGGTAAATACATCCTTACGGCTGAAATTAGTGTCAATATAAGGATCAATTTTGGGATTATACTCTTCGTAATCAATTCCGTTAAGAATTCCATAGAGACTGTCTCTTCTGGCACTCATTAGCCCATCCAGCCCCTCGCCTCCTTCAACAGTCGTAATCTCTTTCGCATAGGTCGGACTGACCGTCGATACTGCGTCTGCATATACAATACCGCCTTTCAGATAATTTGCCTCTCCATAAGATTCCAACTCATTTGCATTAAAAATCTGTTTTGGAAGCCCTGTAATATCCATAACTTCCTGTATTCTCCATCTGCCCTGAAATTTCATATTATGTATAGAATAAACCGTTTTCATTCCAGCATAAAAATTATCATCTCCATATGTTGTCCGCAAGTATACAGGTACCAATCCAGTCTGCCAGTCATGACAATGGATGATATTCGGTGCGAAATCCAAATATGGCAGGCTCTCTAATACTGCCTTCGAAAAATATGCAAACTTTTCTACATCCTCATAGATATTATTATAAGGAGATGGTCCTGCAAAATAAAATTCATTATCCACAAAATAAAAATGAACTCCTTTATATTCTGTCTCAAATATTCCAACATACTGCCGTCTCCAGTTCAAATTCACATAGAAATGACATACAAACTTAAGACTCGGAAGAAATGATGCATCCATACATGCATACTTCGGGATCATAACCCGCACATCATATTCTTTACGATTAAAGTACTTTGGCAAAGAACCAACAACATCTGCCAGCCCTCCTGTCTTAATAAATGGAATAGCTTCTGATGAAACAAACAGAACCTTCTTCATAATAACCACCTCCACAATATAAGAGAAACTTCTCCCTTATTTGTTCTTCATCTGTAAGCGAATCTTATCGGTAATCAAGGCAATAAACTCCGAATTTGTCGGTTTTCCTTTTCCATTGCTGATGGTGTAACCAAACAGATCATCGAGTGTATCCATCTTGCCTCTGCTCCATGCAACTTCGATTGCATGCCGGATTGCTCTCTCCACACGACTCGGCGTCGTCTGAAATTTCTTTGCGATACTCGGATACAAAATCTTTGTTATCGAATTAAGCATATCCATATTATTGACAGACATAATAATGGCTTCACGTAAGTATTGATACCCCTTGATATGTGCCGGCACCCCAACTTCATGTATGATCCCCGTCACATCCTCTTCAAGAGATTTCATCATATCCTGTTCTACGTATTCTTTTGACCCATTGTTCGATTGAAAATTCTTTTGCATGACGACGTTTGCGTACAGATTTAATACGATCGAGTATCGTTTTCTGATCAAAAGGTTTCATAATATAATAATCAGCACCTTTTGCAAATGCGTCCTCTGTAATGCCTTCATTGCCTACAGCACTCACCATCAGCACACTGGGTGGATTTTTTACCGCCTGATCCGAACGAATTTTGTCTAATACGCCAAGTCCATCTAGCTTTGGCATGACAATATCCAACAATACGACATCCGGTTGTTTCTCTTTAATCAAACGATAAGCTGACTCCCCATCTTTTGCGGTTCCAACTACCTGAAGCTCACTGTCACTAGAGACAATATCTCCTAATAAGTCTAAAGTAAGCTGATTATCATCTGCGATTGCGACATTTAGTTTTCCCATTATAGGCCTCCTAGATGTCAAATTCAGTCATATAAACTATAAACAAGTCATGTCAGTAAATTTTGTCGAAGTCTGTCGATAAAATTTAATATAAATATATCACAGTATGTGCCTTATTTCAATGTTATTGTGCTTTTTCCAGATACCATAACTGACATGCCCCACCCCAGTAATTCCACTGTTTAACCGGAGCCTGATCTGCTGTGTTTTGCCCGTATAAGTGTTCTGCTGTAAAACAGCTCCGTTCGAAGAACTTCCATTTGCAATTTCCAAGTATTTGCTACTAAAACAACTTCTAATATAATAAGTGCCGTCCAAATTATCTGCAGCCGATTTCTATAATTTATTATCCCAATTTAGGCATTATTCACATGATATCATTCTTATTTTAAAAACTATCTTATCTAAAAAGGTAGTGTTCATACATGACTACAGCGACAACAAATACACAAAATATCCAGCATATGCAAGTAACATGATCACTCCGCACGGCCGGCGCAACTGCCGATGCCGAATCGTTCCTATCCAAAGCAATATGCCACAAAGAATTGCAATAACGGTATCAATCAGGAATCTGCCTTCAAACGGCACCGGACAAATGAGTGCAACGGTTCCGATTACAAACAGAATATTGAATATATTGCTTCCCACAATATTTCCAATCGCAATGCCGGCATTTCCTTTTCTCGCTGCTGAGACTGATGTTACAAGTTCCGGAAGCGATGTACCGAAAGCAACAATCGTAAGTCCAATAAAACGCTCACTCATGCCACACGCTCTAGCAATCGTAGTTGCTCCATTTACTACAAAATTGCTTCCTGCGACGACAAGCACAGCTCCTAATACAATAAACAGCCCACATTTCCATAATGGATACTGTGCGAACGACTGGTTGTCATCTTCTCCCCGCATCGCCCTTCTTTGCCAGAAAGTACAAATAGATCAGATATGCGATAAATAAAACCCATAGTACGATTCCTTCTACAAAATTGATTTCATTTCCGGTCGCTCCCATTACCAGAAGCACAGCGGTAATGAAAAGCATGTATGGAATTTCATATTTGAATGTAGACTTTTGTATGGTCACATTCGTAATCAGTGCAGTTACTCCGAGAATAATCAGGATATTAAGTATATTGCTTCCTACTATGTTTCCAACCGTGATCCCGGCATTTCCCTTTAGTCCGGCGGTTATACTCACAGCCGCTTCTGGCAGCGATGTGCCCATCGCTACGATTGTAAGTCCGATTACAAGTTGGGGAATCCCGAATTTTCCTGCCAGCGCCGCAGCACCATCCACAAAAAAACATCTGCGCCCTTTTACCAGCGCTGTAAAACCAATTACCAACATCAACATTGCTACAAAAAATCATATGCGTTCCTCCTTTTTAGAACCATTAAAATATAATTTCGTTTACCTGCAGAAAAACGCAAAAAAAGCGAAACTTCTGCTGTGTAAACAACAAAAAGTCTCGCCATTTGATTACTTCCCGGATTGTTTCCAATCGTACTGACGGGTGAGTAAACATCTTTTGATGCCGGCTACTCCCTTTCACTTATATACTATAATATGCAATGACGTTTTATTCGTCAAGCGTTTTTTTACTTTTAAATTATTGCTTTGCTTCATAAGTTTTTGCAAAGATGTCCTTTCCGATGATATGTACATCCTGCAGATCATCTTTCCGGCATGCCAGATAGTCGCCTTTATTTCCTCGCATGTATTTTTCACGGTCCCACGTAGTAAATACATTCGCACGGTTCTCCAGTTTCTGTCAATATCGCTACTTCTCCATTTGCAATACAACTCTTTGCAAACGGAATCAGAGATATTTTCTGTCATCTTATTTTCTTTTGATTGACGGTTCATACCATCTCATTATATGAACTATGTTCTAAGCGGTATCTTGATTTAGAAGTTCAGCCTGGGCGCCTTAAAAATGAGTTTCAGGCTATCTGCAATCTTATGGATCGGTATGCCTATGGAGGCTTACCGATTTTCATCTGCAAGTTATTCTTATGTCGACGAAAAATGAGACAAATGCCGACCAAGCCAAATACATCGGCCAGTTGATGAAGACGATTTTATAGAAAAACCGTAACCGCGATAAAAATGTGAATCCTAAGGGCGTAACCGGCATCACTTTGTGGGGATTGTACGACACGATCTCCTGGCGTGCTTCCTGCTCTCCACTGCTTTTTGACACCGGAATCACCGATCCAAAAGCTTCTTTCTATGAATTTATCAACGCTGCAAAATCAATGGGCTGATAGGAAGTAACCGAATGGTTACCGCAAAAATTCTCTGCTGTATTACATGCAATGCGGCAGGGAATTTTTTACAAAAGTAAAAATTTTACCCCTTAAAGTAAAATTAATCCGTTCAAATTCGATTTCATTTTCCTTATAATGGCTATATCATTATTTGGAAAAGGAGGGATTTTTATGTTACTTAAAAAACGAATTCTTCCTCTGGCTTTATCTGCCATTATGGCTGTGTCCGCGTTGACCGGCTGTGGCAGCAGTTCAGAGAAAAACAGCTCATCAGGGGCTGAGACAACCCTGACCATGTGGACGATCGCCACAGAAAGCGACTCTTTCCACAAACCGTATCTTCAGGCAATCGAGGAGTTTGAGAAAAATCATCCCGGTGTAAAGATTAATATGGAAACATTTGAAAATGAATCCTATAAAACGAAGATCAAAGCGGCCGTCGCTGCCAATGAACTTCCTGACATTTTCTTTACCTGGGCGGGTGGATTTTCCGAATCTTTCGTATCTTCCGGAAAAGTAATGTGCCTGGATGATTATTACAAAAATTACGAAAAGGAAATCAGTAAAGCCGCTCTTGCCAACGATATCTACGATGGCAAATTGTATGGTTCCGTAACTTGTACACCGGTATCCGTAATGTGGTACAACAAAGAAATGTTCAAAGAACAAGGTGTCGAAGTACCAGCCACATGGGATGATTTCAAAGCTGTCTGCCAGAAATTCATTGATGCAGGCATTAAACCGATTGGAACCAGTGTAAAAGACACTTGGGTACTTGCTATGCTTCATGACGGATTAGCACTTAAATCTGCCGGAGCAGACAAAGTCACCAAGGCTTTGACAAAGCAGGGTCAGTCCTACAACGATCCGGACTTTGTAAAAGCTGCTAACTGCATCAAAGAATTGGTTGATATGGGCGCTTTCATCGACGGCGCAACCGGTCTTTCCAATGATGAAGCAAGTGCTTCTTTCTATGCAGAACAGGTTCCAATGTACTTCACCGGAAGCTGGATGGGTGGTTCCATCATTACCGATGCCGAGAACCCGGATAACTTCGCTGTTGCACCAATTCCTGTTGTCAACAGCGAAAATGCAAGTTAACCGACTTCATGGGCGGAGGTTCCGATACTTTGATGGTATCCGCCGACACGAAGAACAAAGACCTTGCCGCTGCCGCTGCTTTTGAGATTACAAGAGGAGTTTCCAAATATGCTTACTTAAGCGGTGCTGGAATTCCGGCTTGGACCGTAGATTATGATGCTTCTTCCGTCCCTGCCTTAACACAGCAGGTAGCAGATATTGCCGGAAACGCAACTTCCTATACGTTGTGGTTTGATACGTTGATGTCTTCCGATGATGCTGGAGAATATCTGACACTCATTCAGTCCCTCTTCGCAGGCGATCTGAAACCGGAAGAATTTGCTGCCAGCATGGATAAGCAGTTAAGTAAAAAATAGTCACACGTTAATTTTGTGAATGGGATTTGATGCCGGGCGGCTCCCAGACAGCAGCATTGCTGCAGTCCGGGAGCCGCCCGGCATTATAACGATTCGTTTAAAGGAGGATTTCATGGACAAAATAAGAAAAAACAAAACAGCAATCTTCGTTTTTCTCTTTCCTTCTGCATTGCTGTTTTTAGCCATTATTATCTTACCAATCTTTATGTCCGGATATTATAGTCTTTTTAGACTGGGACGGCATCACTTCCGGCACATTTGTTGGTATACAAAATTACATTGAATTATTTACAGAAAAGTCTTGGCTTCGGCCCTACGGTGCGAAATGCATTCATTTTTGCCGGACTTTCTGTCTTTTTACAGCTTCCCCTCGCCCTGCTTTTTTGGCTCTGACTTTGGCAAAGGGCATCAAGGGTGAACGATTTTTTGTGGCGGTGTTCTTCATTCCGGTTTTGTTATCCACAACCGTCATCGGACAATTGTGGATGAAAATATACAATCCACAATACGGTATTGTCAATTCCTTTTTGCATGCCGTCGGTCTTGACACATGGTGCAAGACCTGGCTCGGCGACCAAAAATATGCTCTTGCCGCCTGCTTCATCCCGATGCTTTGGCAATACGTCGGCTACCACATGCTCCTCATGTACGCAGGCATTAAAAGTCTGTCACCGGATATCCGTGAAGCAGCTAAGATTGACGGTGCCAATGACCACCAATTATCACGTTATATCACAATTCCTATGATCAAGCCGGTTTTGCGTATGTGTGTGATCTTTGCGGTAACCGGTTCTTTGAAGGCCTTTGACCTGATCTATGTATTGACCGGCGGCGGTCCGGCTCACGCAAGTGAAGTACCAAAATACCTTGATGATTAACATGATCTTCGACCGAAGCCGCTATGGACTTGGAAGCTCGATTGCCATGTTTATCATTTTCCTGTGCTTCTTTTTTCGCAATACTGATCAAACGCTGTTTTCGAACGGAGGTGGACTAAATGAAAAAAAGTAAAAACCAGTGTAATGTACATTTTACTTTCTCTTTGGGCATTGGTAAACCTATTTCCGCTGTATTGGATGTTTACCTTCTCCCTAAAGACAAATAAAGAAATCTTTGGCGACAACATCATCGGCCTGCCAAAAGAATGGCTGTGGAGCAACTATTCGGAGGCTCTCGATACCGGAAATATGGCACTTTACTTTGCCAATAGTGCCATTGTCACCTTTGCTACGATTGCATTGACTGTCATCTTTTCCCCTGATGGCGACTTATGCACTTTCCCGCATGGAATGGCGCGGCCGCAAACTTGTCAACAGCATTTTTATGCTCGGCTTAACGGTACCGATTCACGCGGCAATCCTGCCAATTTTTATCATCTTACGCGAATTAAAGATGACAAACTCCTATCAGGCACTCATAATTCCTTACACCGCATTTGCATTGGCGATGGCGATTATGATCTGTCAAAGTTTCATTGAAAATATTCCACGTGAACTTGAAGAGTCTGCCTGTATCGACGGCTGTGGTGTCTATGGCATTTTCTTCCGCATTGTGCTTCCGCTCATGAAACCGGCACTTTCTACCATTGGCATTTTTACCTTTCTACAAGCGTGGAATGAGCTTATGTTTGCCGTCATCTTTATCAGTGACAGTAAATATCGTACATTGTCGGTAGGTATCCAGGCACTTTCCGGGGCTTACACGACCAAATGGGGGCCGATCGGTGCTGCTCTTGTCATCGCCACGTTCCCGACACTCATCATTTATTGTTTTATGAGCAAAAAAATACAAGAAAGTTTAATGGCAGGTGCAATTAAAGGATAAATGTGCTATAATAAATTTATTTTATAGTTATTTTTGGGGATATAACGCACTATGAAGAAACGTTTTTTGTCATTGGGGCTTCGGGAAAAAAATTCAGTTTTTGTTTCTTTGTACAATGATTGTATGCATTTTATTCTGCTCAGGTATCTTCTATCTGATTTTGGAAAATCAAATGCAGCAATCGATCGCCGACAAAGAAATCAGTAATCGAACTGCTATTTCCAATAACTTGGACAGCACCATGAAGTCCATTAACAGCATCAGCCGCCTTACCATGCTTCGCAGCACTGTACGCACTTTTTTTTTACTTGCAGAGAGTAATTCTACTCCTCGCACACGAAATGCTATCCAGGAGATCCACGACATTCTAAATACATTTAATCTTTCCTGTAATGTCGTGATTCTCCGCATGGACGGCCAATACCTTAACACCGGTCCGGGAATCACCTATGTCAATACCGACAAGATTTTTTGAAACAGAATGGCTGGACGAAGTCATGGCTCAAAAGGGAAATTACGTTATTAAAGCAGGCACTCGCGATGCCTTTCGCTCAAACATTGGCGAAATGGTGTCTTTTGTCCGTGTCATCAATGACATAAACACCCAAAAACCGATCGGTATCCTGGCAATCAATCTCCCAAGCCGCTTCTTTGAACAGGCATATGAAGGGCTTTCCGGCGAAACCAGCCATTTTGCTCTTTATGACACATCCGGCAGCTTAATCTGCAAGGATAATGAAAGCACATTTTCCTCCTTAAATCCGGAAAATCTACTTCAAAACACGCGCGAAGAAACGGACAAACTATTTTACAAAAGTATATTTACCTGCGACACATTGGGAGACTCTCATTTCATCCTTGCTTCCCGTCTGGAAGTACGGATTTTAGACGGGCTCCCTGCCAAATTACTGGTCGCTTTGATCATCGGCGCTTTTATACTTCTCGCATTTATGTGGCTGATCAATACTTATATTGCCAAAATGTCATCTACCCGATCCAGCGTTTGGTCGACAGCATGGCCGAAGTGCAAAACGGCTGGCTGCACCGCGTTAGTATGAATGTAAACGATGACGAGATCGGTCTTTTTTTAAAAAACAGCTACAACGCTATGCTGATTGAGATCAATCAATTGATCGAAGAACTTCTTCAAAAAAGAAAAAACACTGCGGATGGCTGAATTAGATGCTCTTCAGGAGCAAATGAAGCCCCACTTTTTGTATAACACTCTGGATATGATCCGTTATATGGCTTTGGAAAACCGAACCGATGAAGTATATAATATGTTGGAAACTCTTGGAAATTTTTACCGTCGTTTCTTAAGTAAAGGAAGCACGGACTTGTCTCTGGGAGAAGAAATAGAAATTGTAAAAAGCTATCTTACACTGCAGAGAACACGTTTTGAGGATATTTTTACAGATGAATATGAAATTGAAGAAGGCCTGTCTTCCATCCGTGTTCCGCGCCTGATTCTGCAGCCGCTCGTAGAAAATTCCATTTATCATGGGATTCGCCCAAAAGGCGAACATGGGGTTATCCGTGTCACGGTAAAACGTCAGGAAGATTTTCTATTTCTTAGCATTTACGACAATGGAATCGGTATGTCCGCACACCAGCGGGAACTTCTGTTTTCCGGCAAAGACAGCCGAAGTTTCGGATTTCAGGGAACCATTGAAAGAATCCGTTATTATTATAAAACGGAAGATGTCTTTGAGATACACAGTACAGAAGGGGAATATTGTGAGATTATTTTGAAACTGCCACTTTCAAATGGCTGTTAGATATTTTTGTTATAATGTAAAGGAGCGTGTAGTTTTTATGTATCGTGTCATGATCATTGACGATGAAAAGGCTCTTCGCAGCCTTTTAAAAGCAGCGGTCGACTGGCAGGAAATGGGGCTGGAAGTTGTTGGCGAAGCAGCAAGTGGGATTGAAGCGATCAATATTATCGATAAACTTCATCCGGACATTATTTTTGTAGACATTCGTATGCCCTTTATGGATGGCATCGAATTTTCCAAAATTGCGTTAAAACGGTATCGGCAGATGAAAATCATTATCCTGACTGCCTTTGACGAATTTGAATATGCAAAGCAGTGCATCGGACTTGGGATCACGGATTATCTTCTAAAACCGATCGTTCGCACAGACATCCGGGAAGCCTGCCAAAAAGCGATCCGCGAACTGGATGCCCTGCCTGCCGCCGTACCGGAGCAGCCCGTCCTGCAGGATGTCTCTTCGGATATGGAACACGTCAAGCAGTATATTGATAACCACTATCCGGATTCCGCTTTAAATCTCACCGCGATCGCGCAGGAATTCGGCTACAATCCGAGTTACCTGAGCCGCCGTTTTAAAGCTGACTGCGGCCAGAATATCTCAGATTACATCACGGCCTGCCGCATGGAAAAGGCCAAAAAATGTCTGGAATCGCGGATGCTTATGTATATGACGGCAAAAGAAGTCGGCATTCCGGATCGGGTTCTCGCCAATTATATCTTTGCCGTGATCTCACACCTGCGCGCTTCATTTCCGGCAGTTCTTCTGCTCTCCGTGCGCCTGATGGCGGGTCACATCAAAGAAACTTTCATCTTATTATTTTACAATGGCCGGCGCCTGCCTTATCGTCTTCCTGGTTCCCGGACTTTTCGTCCTTTTTCCCGGAATCCTCTGCGGCATCGCCAGCCATCTGATTGAGCCTGGTTTAAAAAAGGCTCTTGCTATTGATTAATCCAGTTCTTTATAGTCAAAACTGCGGAATTCTGCTGTCTGATCGTATCCGGAGTAGTCCACGCATGCCATGCCGACAAATGCTCCGGTGAAGAATCCACCGTATGACTGGAGTACGTAATCATCGGACAATACAGCGGCATCCAGTGTGCCCGGAATCTCTGTATAGTTCTTTCCGTCAAAGGAATACTCGTAGCTGTAAGACTGCTTTCTTACTTTTGTGCGAAGCCATACAAATTCAACATCATCCGGTACCGGAATCGCATCGTCGCGAAGGAACGAACGATATCCGCCACGATTGCACTCTGCCACTTCGATCACGCGGCCATTTTTCTCATTCCACGTAACGAAAGCGAATGACCAGTGCTTATCATTGTAAAAATTTGTCAATCCAGCCATCTGCTGATAGTTGAACGGATCAAATTTCACTTTCACTTCGGCATCAAAGTTAAATGCCTGCCAGCGTTTTGCCACCAACGAAAGCTCATGCTTATTGCTGAGGGATCCTTTTCCGACCAATGTCAGCCTGCCATCCCCTGTCGTACCCATTTCCTCGGTAAATGGTACGCGGAGGGTATTCCACTCATCATGAAGTTTTGGTGTGTCAAATTCATCATGCATCGAATGATCTGCCGGTGCTTCTGTCAAGATTGCATCTTTCGGCGCATCCACAAGCACTTTTCCGCCATGTCCGCCCTCGATACGAGGCCAGCCTTCTTCATCCCAGTATACTTTCTGAATTGCCGTCTCACGGCCAAGCGGACACCAGCCGCGTGGGTCGATCGAACTTTCATTTTCGTGGTGCCACGGTCTTCCACACAAACTTGCATAATACCACTCACCGCCGGGAGTCTCTACGAGAGCACCATGTCCCTGCTTCTGGATCTCAAGTTCCGGCGTATCAAAGTTTGTAATAAACGGATCGCCAGGCTCTGTCTCAAAACTCAACGCATCTAACGTCTTTGAACGAGCTACTACTTCCTGATGTGTCCAAACGGTTCCACCCTGTGCAGCAAACAGATAATAATATCCGTTGATCTTATACAAATGTGGTCCCTCAACCAGTTTAACGTCCGTTCCGGCGTAGATCGTACGTGCTGTCTCCGGTTTTAATTTCATTGTCTCTGTGTCAAATTCTGTCACTGTAATACCGTCAAAAGCATGGTGGTATTCGCGATGATCCCATGTCTGCTGAACAAGGTATTTGCGTCCGTCATCATCATGGAACAACGATGCGTCAAATCCCACACCATTGACACGGATCGGATCCGACCATGGTCCGCGGATATCTTCTGCCGTCGTCAGATAATTGATCATATCTTTGAACGGTCCTTCGGTTACTTTTACATCCGTATAAATCAGCCAGAATTTTCCATCTGCATAGGAAAGATCCGGCGCCCAGATACCTCCCGATGACGGATTTCCTTTCATATCAAGCAATGTCGTCGTGGACAATGCGGATGGAAGAAGATTCCAATGTACTAAATCTTTTGACTCGTGCAGACGAACTCCCGGAAACCACTCAAACGTAGAGTTCGCAATGTATCTATCCAATAGGACATTATTCCTATCACTTTTTCTTTCGCATACTGACAATAAGTGCATAAATTTCTGGATTTTTTCTTTCATATGTTCGTCCAGCATATGACGCCTCTCCCGAAAACGTTCCGCGAGTTCCGGATGTTCTCTTGCAATTCGCTCATACACCTCCCGACGATGCGCCTCAAAATGTGCTGCAAGCGTCCTCTCATCCTTGCCTGAAATATGCACAATTTCTTTTAAATGCTCTTCCAAATGTTCCAACCACTCATCTTCATCCAATTCTTCCATATGTGACCAGCGTCCATGCAACAGTTCTTCAACATCACCTGTTTTTTTCAACTGCTCAATCTGCAGACGTATTTGCTTTTCAATCTGTTCTTCCGACTCACTTCCAAACGCCCATACAAGTTCCTGCACACGATTGTCCGCACGTTTCCGGGATGCACTTCTCATTTCATTATCAACCCCATCAAGAGGATACGGGCGATGAATTTCCATATCCTTAAGTGCGATATGAATGGTTCTGCGTACACATCCTTCTTCAATCAGATACCCCAGTCCCAACTGGCGTAATTGTTCGTTTACGGCTGAAATATGCTCTGTCATATAAAAACGAATTCCACGATCTTTCAAAGAGCGGTACAAGATTTCCAGTCGATCTGCCGCCGTAATATCAATACTTCCTACTCCACTGGCATCTAGAATGACTGCTTTCGTATCCTTCCTGATATGACTTTCAATGTCGTTCTGCAATACCGCAATATTCGCAAAAAAACAGATTACTACTAAACCGGTAGATCACAACAGACGAGATTTCATGTATCTGACTGCTTTCTTTCAGATCCCGAAAATGGCTGTGTCCCGGCTGAATTCCAAGGAAACAACGTGCCGGCTTGGATGTCCGGATAATCATTTCTGAAAAAGACAAAATAATGCCTATCAAAACTCCGTTAATTGTACCAAGCATCAATACCCCCACAAATGCACCAACAAAAATAAAAAATTCGGTCCGCGAAACCTTCCACAATCTTGCTGCCAGTTCAAACTCAGTTGCGCCAAGCAACGCAGAAATTACAATTGCCGTCAGCACCGGAACCGGTAAATAACCAATAAATCCCGTTCCTCCTAATAGAACAACCATCATAGAAAGTCCGGCTACAATTCCTGTCAACTGTGTCTTACTTTGATACTGTTCTCCCATTGCGGTCCGGGATACGGAGCCGTTGATCGGACAGCATCCAGTCAGCGATGCAATCAGATTGCCCATCGAAAAAGCAAGAATTTCTCTATTATCGTCAATTGCATAACCGTTTTTCTGTGCAAAATTATTTTCTGCAAGAAGTGTCTCTGCCATAATAACCACAGCCACAGACAAGCTGATCGTAATTGTCTCTTTTCATTGAAATCAGTGATAAATCCGGTAATTTCCATACTGGAAGCCCTGGTTCTACTTTACTGAGCGTATGTACGCCACATGCTTCAACCGGTAGAAATCTTGTCATAACGGCGCCCGCCACCATCAAAAGGACAGCAAATGGCACCTTGGGCCATATCTTTTTTGGTAGCCAATAAAATTCCAAGCGATACCAGCCCCAAAATAAGTGAAGGAACGTTGATTTCCGAAAGTGTCTTTGCAATATGTTTCACCAATTCCGGCAATTCACCAGTCCCTGCGGTACCTCCCCATCAGCTTTGGCAACTGCATTAGAATAATCGTTGTACAGATACCTGTTATAAACCCACCCATTACAGGTGCTGATATATAGTTTACCAATTTTCCAGCCTTCATCAGATAAAAAGCAAACAACCAGACAGCAACAAAAAATGTAAGTTGTGGCACTACTGAAAGTGCTTCCTTTGAACCACTTTCAATATTTAAATTCAGCAACGCAGCTCCAATCAACGCTGCCGGTGCAGCATCCACCCCAAAAATAAACTGCGACGATGTTGAAAAAAATGCAAATGCGAGAATAGGAAATACCGATCCATACAATCCATATACCGCCGGGGAGTCCTGCAATCGTATCACTTTCTTCATTTGTTGTATAGCCAAACGCAAATTTCTAATTTGTTATTATAATTAACACGTTTTTGACTTTTGGCAATATATATACAATATGCTTGATTTTTCCGGTCAATATCGCTATAATTTGTTATAGTAAGTAACATTTTAAAGGAGTATTTGTATGAAAAAAAGTTATCCCCTTCCCGTCTTGCCGACACTGTCGCAAGACTTCGAAGAGAAAAATCAATGACACAGGCACAACTTGCCGATGCAACCGGAATTAACCGCGCACTGATTTCCCGCATTGAGCAGCATGATTTTGTTCCTTCTATTGAACAACTGGAACATCTCGGAGAAGTTCTCGCTTTTGATATTACAGAGCTGTTTACCAATAGCTGTTCTGAAAATCTTGCCTCTCCCGCCCCTATGAATATTGCCGTTGCCGGAACAGGATATGTCGGTCTGTCTATCGCCACATTGCTGGCACAGCATAACCATGTGACTGCAGTAGATATTATTCCGGAAAAAGTAGAACAGATTAACAATCGTATATCTCCGATTCAGGATGAATATATAGAAAAATATCTGGCAGAAAAAAAAAACTTGATCTATCTGCCACCCTGGACGGTGAAACCGCTTATAAAAATGCAGATTTTGTTGTTATCGCCGCTCCTACTAACTACGACAGCAAGAAAAACTATTTTGATACTTCCGCTGTCGAAGCCGTTATCGAACTGGTCTTAAAGGTAAATTCGGATGCCATCATGGTCATCAAATCAACAATCCCTGTCGGATATACAGAATCTGTTCGCAAAAAATATGACACAAAAGAATATCATATTCAGCCCTGAATTCTTGCGGGAATCCAAAGCGCTGTACGACAATCTGTATCCAAGCCGTATCATTGTATCTACTGACAAAAATGATACAAAACTTGTAGAAGCATCACATAAGTTCGCTGCTCTCTTACAGGAAGGTGCATTAAAAGAAGACATCGATACTCTGTTCATGGGATTTACGGAAGCCGAAGCGGTAAAGCTTTTTGCCAATACTTATCTGGCACTCCGCGTATCCTATTTCAACGAATTAGATACCTATGCGGAGATGAAGGGCCTCAATACGCAGGATATCATCAACGGCGTATGTCTCGATCCCCGTATCGGCATGCATTATAATAATCCTTCCTTTGGTTATGGCGGTTACTGTCTTCCAAAAGACACCAAGCAGCTTCTTGCCAACTACAATGATGTTCCACAGAATATGATGAGTGCCATTGTCGAAAGCAACCGCACCAGAAAAGACTTTATCGCAGACCGCGTACTTGAACTGGCAGGCTATTACGCTTACAACAAAAATGGGGAATATTCTGCTGATATGGAGAAAAAGAATGTGTCATCGGCGTATATCGTCTGACAATGAAAAGCAACTCAGACAACTTCCGTCAGAGCAGTATACAGGGCGTTATGAAACGTATCAAAGCCAAAGGCGCTACCGTTATCATTTATGAACCGACTTTAGAAGATGGCACCACTTTCTTTGGAAGTAAAATTGTCAATAACTTAAAGGAATTCAAAGAAATGTCACAGGCCGTGATTGCCAACCGATACAATCCCTGCCTGGATGATATTAAAGAAAAAGTGTATACCCGCGATTTATTCCAACGGGATTAATCATAAATGAGGGGCAAAAATACCTTTTGACCCTCATATCATAATATTCTTTAATTGCCAGTTTTAAAATAAGCAAGTAACGCTACCCCTGCATTCCAAAAAGCCATCAGTAATACGAGTACACCAAGCAAAGGTTCGATATAATTCCACAAAATCACAGCAATTATAACAAACAAAAGACTTATAATTATTTGTTTCACAAAATTACGTTTCAAACGCATGCCTTACCTTCCTCTTTCCTATGCTTAATAAGCATCATCATGTTTCAATAATACAAGAATTGTCTTAAAAATAATTTTAATATCCATTCCCAATGTCCAATTATCAATATATTCCATATCCAATTCCACAATTTCATCAAAACTTTTAATATTGCTACGTCCACTTACCTGCCACATACCGGTCAGTCCCGGCTTAATACTGATACGTCGCCACTGACTTGTCTCATACTTTTCAACCTCGTCAAGTGTCGGAGGTCTGGTTCCGACAAGACTCATACTCCCACCTAAAATATTAAAGAACTGCGGAAGTTCATCAATGCTGGTTTTACGAATGAATTTTCCAACTCTTGTAATGCGGGGATCATCTTTTTATTTTGAACATTACTCCGCCTTCAAGTTCGTTTTGTTCAAGCAACTCCTTTTTTTCGTTCTTCCGCATCAATATACATACTTCGGAATTTGTACATTTTAAAATGACGCCCATTTTGTCCAACTCGCGTCTGCTTAAACAGAATCGGTCCCGGAGAATCCAATTTTATAGCAATTGCCGTCACTAACATAATCGGTGAAGATAAGATCACGCCTACAATTCCTGCCAAAATATCCATTGTCCGTTTGATAATCTGTTCATATGTATTTAAAGTGATTGTATGGAATGTAATGACCGGATAAGTTCCAACGGTTGAAACGTAATGATCCGCTCTGCGCCAATTATACAGATCTACAACCAGACGAACAGTTACCCCCATTTTTATACACAAATCCTCATACTTCTGGGTGAATGCAAGTTCATCTTCGTGTCGCTGAATAATACAAATCTGATCTATCTGATAAGAACGTATCAAATCCTCCAAATTCTCCAGGCACCCAATATAAGAATTATCCAGTTCTGCCTTATTCAGCGCGACATATCCTACCGGTTCCAGACGAATGTTTGTTTTATCTAAAAAATTACGGAATTTTTTCAAAAGACGCTTTTTCTCCAACAAAAAGTGTTCTTGGCTTATCCCTCTTTGCAATCCGGTCATAAAAGGCCGGTAAATTAACATTTTCACACACCCTAAAATATATGCTATGATTAAAAATATCACATAAAATCGAAATGACTGGCGATTTGTTTTTACTTAAAATAAAAGCAACAGTGTAATAACAGATGATAATATAAATGACTTAAGATTTTTTTCCATGAATACGATCTAAATAATTGAATAATGTCACATTATACAAATACTCTCCCTTATTTGCAAGAATATTGATTGTGATAAAAGTAATCACAACTATAATAAGACCTGGTAATTCTCCTGCCCCTATCATATTCTTAAAAAAGCAGTAAATCTATTCCAAAAGCGATTGCCATCACGAATATATCTACCAGTATCTGCTCTGTATCCGTATTGGCCCCTGTGTTTGTACGATTCATATAATTCCCTTTCATTTGAATATCAACACATTTTCTCTAACTCACAATAAGTATACGGTATCCAATAGTTCTATTCAATAGGACATTGTTCCTATGTTCATTTCCTTCATTTTATGATAGCATTACTTTGTAATGATACATTTTGACAGTCGCAAAAAGGGAGTATATTATGTCAACATTACTGCTAATTGATGACGATGATGAAGTTCTTTCTATTAATTGCAAATACCTTTCCGGAGAAGGCTACAGCGTTTACACCGCATCCAATCCGACCGACGCACTGAAACTGATTTGTCAGATTTCACCAGACTGTATTATTCTGGACATTATGATGCCACAGGCGGATGGTTATCAGGTTTGTAAAAAAATCCGTACATTTTCCGATGTTCCAATCATTTTTCTGACCGGAAAAAGTTCCGAAGATGATAAAATCAACGGACTGCTCACAGGTGCGGATGATTATATGGTAAAGCCCTACAGTCTGCGTGAGCTGCGCGCCAGAATCGATGTTCTGCTCCGCCGATTTGCAAAGACACAGCAGGTTCCGAACAATAATCTGATTCAAATTCAAAATCTGACTATCGATAAAATCGCGCACAAAGCAATATTTCAGGGTGAAGATCTCGGACTTGCCAATCGCGAATATGAAGTACTACTCTATCTCGCAGAACACCCAAATCAGGAAGTGACTTTCGAAGAATTAGGCACTGCCCTGTTTGGCTATTATCAGGACTCTGACCGACGTTCTGTCATGGTTAACGTCAGCCGGCTCCGCAAAAAATTCGAAAACAATTACGAGTTAAAAAATATGATTGAAACTGTATGGTCCAAAGGCTACCGTCTCATTATGAAATAGATGATTGTAACACAGAGAAAGTGAGCACATAACTATGGAAAAACAAACGTTTTTATCCCCTTCCATTGAACCGGAAAGTATCGAAAGCTTATCGCAAAAATTGCTGGAAGCCAATTTACAGCTTTCCAACGCCAATCGGGAACTGGAAAAATTGCAGCAGGAACGGGAAACCATGCTGGCCAACATCTCCCACGATCTGCGTGCTCCCATTACAGCAATCCGCAGCGCGATCGATTATCTCACCTCCGGACAGAATATCCGTCTGGAAGACTATGAATCATCCATCCGTCTGATTAATCACAGGACTGCCACTCTGGAAAATCTCATACAGGATATGTATTATCTTTTTTGTGTGGAAGACACCTCAAAAGAACTGGATCTGCAGCCAATCGATGCCTTGCCTTTCCTGGAAGAATACTTTTACGATGCCACAGCCGCAAGTCTTTACGATGATCATGAAATGATTTTAGATCTTCCGGAAGATTTACAATGTCAAATCGATATCGATGTCCAGAAAATGGTACGTGTACTCGATAATCTTTTTTACAAATGCCGCAAAATACACGCCAAAAAGGAAGCTCCATCACTTTGCACGCCAAAATCACTTCGGATCATCAATTTTTACAGATAGCCGTCAGTGATAATGGTCCAGGCATTCCACCGGAAGCCTTGCCACACCTGTTTGGCCGTACCTATACGGTTTCCGCTTCACGCACTCCAAATTCTGCCACCGGCAGCGGTCTGGGACTTGCAATCGTGAAAGCCATTGTAGAACGACATAATGGAACCGTTTCCTGTACCAGTCAGCCTGGAAAAGGAAGTACTTTCACAATTCAGCTCCCAATTCATATAAATCCGTAAATAAAAAAAGCAAAGGATTATAAATCCGATGCTTTTTTATTTTCGATCTTTATTTCGCGATCACAATATTGTAAAATGCTTTTTCTATGTGTAATTACCAGGCAGGTCGGTCTTGGTGTAAGTTCCTGCAGTCCCTGTATCACTGCCATCTCTGTATCCTCGTCCAATGCCGAAGTTGCCTCATCCAAAATCAAAAACGGGGCTTTGCGTACAAAGGCTCTGGCGATTGCAATACGCTGCGCCTGTCCTTCCGAGAGTCCATGTCCTCTCTCACCGATCACTGTGTCAAGTCCCTGCGGAAGATTCCTGATAAAAGTTTCTGCCGATGCCATGCGAAGTGCTTTCCACATTTCTTCTTCTGTTGCATTCAGGTTACCAATACGGATATTTTCACGGATTGTTCCGCTAAATAATGTATTGCCCTGCGGTACATAGGAGACAAATTCACGTGTCCCGGCATTTTGCCGGTTCTGTCTCTCCTTTTTCATTAAAATACGTAATCGAACCCTGATAAGTATTCATAAAAGACATGATCAGGCGAATCAGTGTCGTTTTACCAATACCGGATTCTCCGATAATTGCTACAAACTCACCCGGCTCAATCGTCAATGACGTATCCTTTAACACAGGTTCCTGCGTATATCCAAAGGAAAGATTTTCAACCTTGACACCAATTTTTTTTGCCTCGATCTGCTTCTTGCTGCTTTCCTCCAACGGAATATTCTGCAACTCAACAATTCGTCCTGTGGAGGTCAGAATCATGACAATCCTTGGAATCTGCTGCGCCAATTCCAGCACAGGTGACTGCACACGGTTCACCAATGACAGGAAAACCGACATCGTTCCATATGTAATTGCTCCATTTGCAATCTGGTATACGCCGTATGAAAATGCTGCGATATATCCGAGCTGAAATGCCAATGACATTGCCGTCGAGCTTATCACTCCCATTTTTGTCTTTTTATATACCCAGTAAAAACGATTCTCCCGCAAATCGGTCAATCGCTTCACCGAATAATCTTCATTTGTAAAAGCCTTTACAACAAGAAGGTTTGCCATACTCTCCTGCAAAAATGACCGGTATGCAGATTCCGTCTCCTGCACTTTTTTCTGCAATACGCGAAGCTTTTTGCCGAGCCACCATGCCATGATTGCTGCAACCGGTGCCACCAGAAGCGCAAGAATTGCAAGCAGCGGCGAATAATAGAACAATGTAAAAAATACCATAACCAGTTCTACAATAAGCATTATGATATTTGGAATCGTTCCGATAATACCATCCGCAATATTTCCCGCATCACTGGTCAGCCGAGTCATCAAATCGCCCGTGTGATACTTTGTAATACTCATCCAGTGTGACCGAATGATCTTTTCGTAAATCTGTTTTCTTATGCCGAACGAAAAACGCTCCGTTAACATCGTAGATACCAGCGTATTTACAATGGAAATTCCCTGCATCAACAACATCAGCAACAGGTAAACAACCAGCAGCCGGACAAACGCATTTCCAAAAGAGGCATTGTCGATGATAACCTTTGAAATCTGAACCATTACAAGTGACGCAACCGTACTTGCAATTCCGAGAAGCATGACAAGTATAATTTTTCCTATGTACGGCTTGGAATACTGCATCAGCCACTTCATATACCGTGCCTGATTCTCCCTGTCATCCCACATAGTTTTTAATCGTTTTATCACATTATTACCCTCTCATGCTTAGGCAATAAAGCCTAATTCCTGCATTTTTCCCAGGAACTCCATCACAGACGCTTCACATTCCTCCTGGCTGACTTCGTACTCTGCCAGCAGTTTATCAATAATCTCTCCCGGTGTAATATTTTTGTTTTCCTGTAACATATCCCAGATGTCATTTCCGGTTCCCTTAATCATAAAATACTTGCCCTGCTCAAAATCTACCATAACCTTTTCCCCTGCAAGGTCCGTTACATTAAGTGTTTTCTTTAATTCGATTGCCTGATCACGTTTCATACTAAATTCTCCTTCTGCTTTTCCATATTTAAAATGTAATCTATATAATTAACTGAATAGTTATAATTATACTATACCCGATTTTCTAATTCAAATTTATTTTTCAGCTGTCCATTCATTTAAAAATTCCGTTGCAGAATCCATAATCGCTTCGATGGAATCCCTTTCTGCGGTCTTCCTATAAAACCGCAAGGCACAGACGCTGCCATCTTCAGGCAAAGCTGTCCAATCTTCGGCTCATATTTCTTTGCTCCAAGTAAGTGCCGCAAAAACAGATTATTGGCAACAAGATGAAATTGATCCATGCCTTTTATTTTTTTGCTGATACAACCTGCTTTCCCGAAACAATGCCAAGCATACACATGCCACGTACCGGAACTGGGTAAAGAGAGAAATTTCCGGTATACGGCACAAGAAATTTGTCTTTCTCTTCATCTATATATATCATATTTTCCATATGATATCCTTTTGCAAGCGCCGCATCTCTGCAAAGCTTCTGATACGGAAATGCCGGGCTTGCCATTGCAATTCCATCCTCCGTCACCTCAACAAAGGCCATATCATCGGCCATAAGGCGATACCCTTTTTTCCAAAAAAGCGGTCGTCACGGTTGATTTACCGGCTCCGCTCTCCCCACAGATCAGAATCGCACCTGCTTCATCCGCCACTGCGCTGCAATGGATTGCAAGTATTCCTCTCTGCAAAGCAAGCATGGACATTCCCCATCCCAGAAGATACGAGCGCAGATAATCCACCCTGCCGCCTTCCTTCAACTCGTAAGTAATCCGTTTTCCGTTCTCCACGATGATCCATGCCGTACTGTTTACCAGCCAGCTGAAATCATCCCCAAGCTCGTATTTTACGTCGGTACGTTCCCGGATATCCTGCGGGATCTTTCCCTTTACAATCTCAATCTGCCAGTCATCCGGATGCTGCCGCCGATATTCTTCTGTCTCTTTAACAAGTTGTGGAAACGCAAGATCCGAAACAAGAGACATTCCATATAAACAATATCTTTCCATGACCCTTTTCCCTTTTGTTTTTCTTCATCTTAACACATTGACTGTTATTTGTATCCTCTATTCTTTCAACTCTATCATTTTTTGTTAGATATATTGACTGGTTTCGACAAAGCTGTATAATAAGATTATAATTATTTATAAGGTTTAATGGAGGCAGACATTATGAAAAAATGGAATACACCTAGTATCACCGAGTTAAACATTAACGAAACTGCAAACGGATATTTCAAGGTCGGCTATGAAGGACCTTTCGATATCGTTTTTGGGTGACAGAAATGAAAACAAGCCGGTTGCTCCAGATCCAGACACAAACGCACATTCATAATTCAGATTCAATTACAGGCTCCTGTCGGATTGACAGGAGTTCTTTTTTACGATAAAATGAGAAAAACTTAACTGGAGGAACCCAATGAGCGGTATTTTTGGAACATTTTGCAATTCGATACATACACAGGATAAAAATAAGAAAAAAACTTATTTTATGGAACAATGCTTATGGCCGGGATGCAAAACAAATCTTTGAAAAAAACAATATACAAATTGGATGTTGTCTGCAAATGTTAGCCACACATACCACAACTTCTCCCATTTTACATATGAACTCCATGTATGCGGCTATAGATCTACTTCTATATAACCGTGAAGAACTGATTATAAAATGCAATGCCCCAACTTCCATTTCCGACGAGGAGCTCCTGCTATCTTATCTCACGCAATTTGGTATGAGCGCACTAAAAGATGTCAATGGAGACTTTAGCGGTGTCATATATGATGAGAATGCACAAACACTGACCCTCTTTCGCGATCATATGGGCATCCGCCCATTATATTACTACGCAGACAATTCCTTTATGGCTTTTTCTACGGACATTCGTGGTCTTTTAGGATTAGACGGTGTAGATTCTTCTCTTAATGAAGACTGGATTTACCGAACGCTTTCCGGATATTTTGTTGACAGTGTAACAAGTACAGAATATCAGAATATTTTCTGTGTTTCCCCAGCATCCTATATAACTTTTTTCTATAAAAAATGAAAAAATAAGTCAGGAAATCCACAGCTATTGGCAATTGGGTAAAAAGAAAATTCACTACACTTCTTTCGAACTGTATAAAGCAAAACTCAAAGAACTTGTAACGGATTCCATTCAGCGTCGTCTGCAGGCAATTCCGGGAAAAGCCGGTGCTGAGCTCTCTGGCGGACTTGATTCCGGTGTCATTGGTATTTTAATTCATCGTCTCGGCCGCGACTGTGTTTATTTTTCCTGGTCAGTCGATCCGAATGAAATTCCCTATGCGGACCATGACGAACGTTTAATTATTAAAGATATTTGTAAACAGGAACATATCCAATGCCACTACAGTCAGATGAAAAGTGATCGCAGTATGAATAGCCTTCTTGCCCGGCAAATGCAATCTTTAGGATTTTCCTTGGATGAAAACGAACCACCGGCACTCCGCTATGCAATGCCACCATATATCAATGCCATGGCACTTTGTGATTCTTGTTCATGCATGCACGAAAACGGAGCCTCTGTTATCTTTACCGGTCATGGTGGTGATGAGGGAATCAGTCATCGCAGTTCTCCTTACGAAATGTTTTATCACCATGAGTACTACCATTTTTTCCGTTCTATGTGGTCCTCAACCCATGGACAAAAAGGACGTATTTTTAGAACACTTAAAGCCTGTAAAAACCAGCTCGGACCGAAACGCCGCACTTTAACTGGTGCATTTTGTACAGTTTTTGCCACACCTGAATTTTTGAACAAGAACTTCCGCAGTCATTTTTCTGAAAAGGATATGCCCGCCTTACATTTTTCTTATGATCCGATTCGATACATTGCGGATGGAGGCAGTCGGAATCGTCTGGACAATGTCGCATTATTGGGCGCTTACAACAATATTCGCTACATCGTTCCATACCTTGATTACCGCGTTATTGACTTTGCTGTATCGATTCCACGGCACCTATACCTGAAAAATTCGCATAACCGCTTTATTTTCCGCGAAGCATTTCGTGACATTATGCCAAAATCTTTGTATTCCGTTCATATCAAGGAAGACATGAGCGCCAAAAATTATCCTTCTAATCCCAATTGGTACAAGGAGTTTGCGGAAATGAAAACAATCGTCAACAAGAAATTAGACCGGACTTTCTGGTCAAAATACCTTGATTTTGCCGTGATAGATCAGTGGATGCAAAAAGGAAAGCCTTCCGAAGAAGAACGTGACCATGATTCTTTTGTTTTAATGAATCTGTTCTATTGCGTGATGACTCAAAATCTTATTGAGAAGACCTCTGAGAAATTCTAACAATTATGATAGTTTTATTTACATCCGTTTTAAAAACAAATAAGGTAATTTTATTATGAACAACGAATTATTTTGGTACAAAATTTATGGAACTACGCTCTGCTCAGAAATCGAATATCCACATCTAATTCCAACAGATGAGCGCGACGCAGATATTTACATAAAAACTACATCATCTCTTTTATCTATGGCAGAAAAAAAAACCACATATTATGTATCTCCTATCACCAAAACTCATATTTTGTTTTGCAATCAGGTAGGAATTTTTAAGATCACAGACGGGATAATCATTGATATATGTCCAAAAGAAGGAATTTCTATGAATCAACTAACTCCTTTTGTATTTGGATATTGTATTGCTATGCTCTTTTGGCAGCGTAATCAGCTTGCAATTCACTGCAGTGCTGTAGAACATGATGGGAATGCTCTAATCATCGCCGGAGACAGCGGTTCCGGAAAATCAACACTTACGACAAAACTGCTTGAAAACGGCTTCCGTCTGATGACGGATGATGTAACAATTGTTGATATTTCTTCAGAAGGGGATATCATGGTTTATCCTGCATTTCCACAGCAAAAACTCTGTCGGGATGCCGTACACCGGAATCATTTGAACACCGAAGATCTTCTTTATATTGATGAGGACCGCGACAAATTTGCAGTTCCACGCCGTAACTGTTTTTGCGAAAGTCCTTGTAAACTGTCCGCAATGCTCTGCCTTTCCGTCCAAAATGAAGATAGCGATGTACTTTTTAACAGAATTGAACGGACATCAAAAACTAATTTCTTTTTTGGAAAATAACTTTCTTTTTCCAATGTTTCGAAATTCCGGTGGTTTTTGCGTCGAGGATATGCAAAAATGCTTACAGACTGTACAAACACTTCCACTCTATCGCATGATGCGTCCATTCGGAATTGACAGCACCGATACACAGCTTCAAAAGATTCAGAAAATAATTTTTCATTCCGAGGAGGATAACTAATGGCTGCCATATGGGGAATCCTTTCACATAGCGAATCAAATATCCAACCCGAACTCTCTGTTTCCATGAAAAAAGAATGGGAAAATATAAAATTGACCGTATCGATGATCTGCTAAGCGACAAATTCTATTTTGCATGTGGTCACCAGTATTTTACACCGGAAGCCGTACATGAAATCCTTCCTTACCATGATAAGGAACGTAATATTTTTTTACTGCAGATTGTATTTTGGACAACCGTCCGGAACTTATGCAAGAACTTCATATTACAGATGCTGACATCCCGGATGGACTTCTCAGTTATCATGCCTACCTGACATGGGGAGAACGTTTTGTGGAACATCTGCTCGGTGCTTTTTCTTTTGCCATCTATGTACCGGATACAGACACTTTCCTGCTCTATACCGATCATGTCGGAAATCGATGCATCAACTATTCTCTGCAAGGTCAGACATTATATTTCTGTACCACCTACGATTTGTTTAAAGAGTGCTTTTCCTCTGAACAATTAAAATTATCTGAAAAATGGATTACTGCATGTGAATCTGAACCGTCCGCATGTATGCTTGCTTTTCCAGGACTTACCCCTTTCGAAGAGGTATTCCAGTTAAAGGCTGCACATTATATCAAATATACAAATGGAAAATTATCTGAAATCCAATATTGGAAGCCGCAGAAGTGTAAAAAAATCCATTATCGGGAAGAAGAGCAATACAAAGATCTGGTCGTTCAGACCTTCCGCAAATGCGTAGAGGATTTACTTCGTCCCGGAACACAGATAGCAGCAAACTTAAGCAGTGGACTTGACTCGACATCCATCGTCAGTATTGCTGCCCCATTTTTAGAAAAGCGCGGTGAAATCTTACATACTTATACTTCCATTCCAGATGAAGCACACGATTACGAATCAGATGCCTATTTTGTTCCGGATGAATCTTCAGCTGTAAAAAAAAACCGTGGCATGTTTTCCGAATATTAAAAGTCATTTTATTGACTGTAAAGGAGAAAACGCTCTCACGCATCTGAAGAAGTTTGTAGAAGAATATGATCTACCAATAAAATCCGCGATAAATCTAAGCTGGATATATCAAGTCAACCACGATGCACATGCCAGAGGTTGCACAATACAATTAACCGGGCAGATGGGGAATGGGACACTTTCTTATGGAGATATTTTATCCCTCACCTATCATCAAATGCGAACGTTTCATCTAATACAGGCAAAACAATCTATATGTGATTTTCTGAAAAAAAAATCATGTACCAAAAAATATTTTTTACATACTTTTTATTCTGCCTGGAAAGAGAAATGTTGTGATTATTTCGGCATTTCATCCACATACAAGAACGGAAATGTCCGAGATAATCTGATAAACAAATATCATATAAAGTATCAGAACCAAAAACTCTTCCACTCCTGTGGAAACGGCTCACTGCTTACCGATTCTCAACGACACAATAACATTTGCTCTCAAATTACTTTTCAGCAGATTGGACTGTACAATACAATTTCAAGTCTGCTTCATGGTATTATAGAACGCGATCCTACCAAGGATAAACGAATGATTGAATTATGTCTTACACTTCCAATGACCTGCTTTGTGTCACATGGAATCGAACGTTATCTGGTGCGCGGCTATCTGGCTGATATTCTTCCCGAACATATCACCACTGACACTGCTCACCGTGGATTACAGGGTGGCGATTATATATATCGCTTAGCCCGATCATGGGAACAGGATCGTTTGAATATCCTGAAACTATAAATAATCCTCAGTTATCAACTTATTTAAAACAAGATAAAATAAATGAAATGATAACATTTTGCAAAACTCACAAGCAGCTTAACCCTAAATGTGACAGCAAGCCGATTATCTATTTGCTCTATACAGTTTCACTCAGTTACTATTTGTCTAATTACGACCATCCGTCTTAATTCTTTCATTAAAAAACCACCTCAATTCCAATTATCGGAATTGAGGTGGTTTCATATTTGCCATTTCTACTGTATTGGTCTTACATCAATTTCAGGTCCGCCTGCGTTTCCACCACTTGCGAAACTAGCCCATGCATTACCTGTATTTCTATCTGTCCACATTCCATCGACACGTGTACTATCCTTGCCACCCTGTGCTGTCTCGTTAATGTTCAGTTCTACAATTTCTGCGTTTCTCCAATTTTTCATAATATTATTTCCTTTACTCAATATCTATTGACACTATAAAGTCTAGCATATCCTACATATTGGGTAAACTTTTCTATCATGATTGTTAGAATTAAATTTTTTCGACATATATTCAAGCACAAAACTTATCTACAATAGAATATCCAGTTCCATCACCACCGGTCACATACATTTTTCCGCATCTCAACCAGGCGTGTGCCACCATCTTTTCAGCTTCCATCCCACATCCTAAATACAATGTAGAATGTATTCCCTTTTTCTTAAGTATTTTTTGTGCAGTCAATGCACGTACCAGACATTTACTTTCCCATGCCGTCTTAGAGCAGATCCGGTTCACAACCCTTGATACATTCATCGCATACCGGTATTTCCATGGAGCTTCTTCTTCCGGTGATTCTTTTCCTTCGATTCCCCAATGTTTCTGTAAATATTTTGGTTTAATAAAAATAATTCTAAACGATAAATTGCGGAATATATATATGCATATACTGTTAATCGTTTCTGCGGATTATATTTCAAAAAGTTAATTGGATTCATCTGACATTTCCACCTACCCTTATTCTGTAAATGAAATATTTTCAACCAGTCTCGTATTAAAATTACCAATTACAATTTTATCCCACTGTTCCTTTGTTCCCTGATATTTGACCGATTCCAGTGCTGTTGCATCAAATGCACGTGTCTGGATTTCTTCGACCGAGCCAGGAATTATTATACTACGCAAATTACTACAGGAAATAAATGCATTCTTCCCAATCTTAACGATACCATTCGGCAAATCAATTTCCGATATATTACTGCACTTTCTGAATAACTGTTCTCCAATGCCGGTAATTCCTTCACTAATTTCTACCTTTACAATCAGCTCCCGGTTATCATACCATGGTGCGGGTTTCCCAGTATTATAATTGTAAGTTTCTCCGGTACCGGTAATCTTCAACACACCACTCTTTGAAAGGGTGTAAGTCGCATCTGTTCCGCATTTTCCATTCTCGAGAATATCTGTTTCTTCATTTGTTTCATTCAAGTATAATTTATCATTTAATCCCTCATTTTTAGCAGATACATATACTTTATCCCACTGCAACCCATCATAATATACACTTGTAAGGGTTTCGTATGGCAGAGAATAATCTCCAAGACTTTCTAATGCTGCTGGTAACGTAATGGTTCGCAATCCCGTACATCCGAAAAAGGTTCTTGTTTCTATTTTTGTAAGACTATCTGGCAGAGAAACCTTTTTTAATTGCTGTACAGTTTCTAAATAACTGTTGTCCTAATCCCTCAATACCTTCTTCTACTTTTACATCATTTACCAAATCGCTGTAATTTGTCCATGGAGCTGGTTTTCCCGAACTATAAGAATATGTGTCTCCAGTTCCTTCCAATGTAAGCTCGCCTTTTTATTCAATTCATACTCTACATTTTTCCCACATTGTCCAGAATACAGCACATCTTCCGCTCCAGAAAATAATGTTGAGAATTGTTCCTTGGTAAGATATACCTTGGCATCTCCCCAGTTCATAAATCGAATCTGCTTCGCGCATCCTTCAATTGTCGTATCATAACAGATTGCATATTCCGCATCTTCTGCAATTGTAATATCGACATCAAACGGCATCTCTGCATACGTATCCTCCTCAGACATATCGTTTCCATTTTTACAAGCCGGAATTGTATAATCATATGCCCCAGACTTTGTAATAATTTTCAGTGTCCTCTCCTTATTCGTGTCGTTACTAACACTAAAATGCGTATTTCCGTTTTCTTTCCATACGGATGCAACATACAAAGCCTCTGTATCTTCCACCGTATCATAAGTCACACCTGGAGATATTTTGTAATAAATGGTACCATATTTCTTTGCGCATCCCACGCGCAAATTTGATAAATTAATATCCTCTAATTTAAAATTATCCTTTTTGGCACAGGTATATATCGTATATCCGCCTCCATTTAAAAATACAATTTGAAAATTGAACTGCTTTTGCATTACTATATTCCAAAGAAAGCATAATACAGGAATTTACATATGCATTGCTGCCAGCCGGAGCAACCGGCGGAATTTCAAACCTGCAATTGTCAAATGAAATATTCTTTACCTCTGCATCTGCCGCCCCGTAAATCTGTGTTCCATCTGAATGAATCTCCTTACCAGTATCCTTTGTACTTCCAAAATCTGAAATGAAACAATCTGTCACTTCTACGTTCTGAAAAGGATTTATTCCATCATAATAACTGCCACCAATCTTACATTTGCTGAATTTTGCATTGCTTCCATAAAAATTTTCAATAGTACAGTTGTTGAATGCATAAGAAATACTTGCGCTTTTGTTTCCTACCGATACCATAGAAAATTTACAATTATTAAAAACAAAATTTATATTTTTCTCTACTTTATCAGCCTTATACAAAACTAACGGATATTTTGAAAAATCATAATTTTCTAATGTAACCGTTCCCTCAATATTCTTATTTCGGTAATAAAAATCGAATACGTTTTTGTTTCCTTGTATGATAATTAGGAAGTTAATTATCACACGTTCCCTTTCTTTTAATATCGTGGTTCAATACAATTCAGATACTATGGACTTTTGATTTTTTCCCTGTAGCTTGACTACTCAACTGGAGTGTATTGCCGCTACCTTTATCTGAATTGTTTATCAGCTGGATGTTGCCGGAGTGTTTTTCACTCAGAGTACTTATTTCTATCAAGTCTACGATGATAATCGATGGTGGACATCATGGTATCAGACTTTATGAAAGGGAGGTACAACCTCATGAAAATTTTTGTAGGCATTGATATTGCCAAACTCAACCATTTCGCCGCTGCGATTTCTTCGGACGGTGAAATACTCATTGAGCCGTTCAAATTCACAAACGACGCTGATGGCTTCCAACTGCTGGTCTCTAAGCTCGAATCATTCGATAAGAACAGCATCATCATCGGTCTTGAGTCGACGGCACACTACGGTGACAACCTTGTTCGATACCTTGTTGCTGAGTTCTACCAAGTGTGTGTGTTGAACCCCATCAAAACCTGTCAAATGCGTAAGAACAATGTTCGTAAAACAAAGACAGATAAGGTCGACACATTTGTTATTGCTAAAACTCTTATGATGCAGGATGACCTAAGATTTATTACCTTCTTTGATCTCGATATGATGGATCTTAAGGCCTTGGGGCGCTTTCGGCAGAAAACCATTAAGCAACGCACCCGATTGAAAATCCAACTGACAACCTATGTTGATCAGGTATTCCCAGAGATTCAATACTTTTTCAAATCCGGTCTGCATCAGAATGCTGTCTATGCTCTTTTAAAAGAAGCACCTTCTCCAAAAGAGATTGCTTCCATGCATATGACTCATCTGGCAAATCTGCTCAAAGTGAACTCGCACGGACACTTTACTAAAGAGCAGGCCAAAGAATTAAGAGTTCTCGCACAGAAGTCTGTCGGTGCCAACGACAGCGCTATATCTATTCAGATAACTCAAACCATTCAACAAATAGAGTTACTCGATAGCCAATTAGAAAGAGATTGAAGCTAAAATGACGGAAATCATGAAATTCAATGATTCTGTCATTATGACCATTCCTGGTATCGGATATATCAATGGAGGAATGATTCTTGGTGAAATAGGTGATATTCACCGTTTCTCCAGTCCAAACAAGCTGCTTGCATATGCCGGTTTGGATCCTTCTGTCTATCAGTCTGGAAACTTTCAGGCTAAAACAACAAGGATGTCCAAACGTGGCTCTCGTGTTTTACGATATGCCCTTGTAAATGCAGCTTGGAACGTTGTCAGAAACAACGCGACCTTCAAGGCTTATTATGATGTCAAGAGGGCTGAAGGCCGGACTCATTACAATGCCCTTGGGCACTGTGCCGGCAAGCTTGTCAGAGTCATCTGGAAGATGCTCACTGACGAAGTAGCATTCAACCTCGAATAAGAGGTCTGTATACCAATATCGATAGATTTTGAAAAAAGCACCCTAAGGGAGCTCTATTAAAGTTACCCTTTTTACCACCGATATGAAAAAAAATTTTTGCTAATTTATGGTTGACTTTTCATAGCTGGTCTTTCCATCTTAAATCCTCATACTCTGAAACGAAATTCCTACATTTTGTTTATTTCCTTATTACTATTGTTTTTCCCGAAAACGAGGTGCTTTTGTTATATTTTGTTTTCTTTTGCAACTCCACCCGCTTCAAAAAACAGCCCCATAAAAGGTCCGGTCCCCAATATTTTGTAATTCTTTTGGCAAACTTACCTGTTGAATCGCTCCACATTCTTTGAACAGCTGGTTTCCTAGTCCGGTTATACCTTTCTCCACTTTCACGATTTTTATCAGGTCACTGTATTTATGCCATGGGGTCTTCTTATTCGAGTGATAAGAATATGTTTCTCCTTTACCTCTTAGCGTGAGAACGCCAGCTTTCGACAATGTATATCGGATTTTTTCTCCACATTTTCCTGATGTAATATTTTCATTCTTTTTTGCTGTATAAATTTTTATTTTCTTTTTTGTGATAAATAAACTTTTTTCCTCTGCCAGTTTACAAATCGAATCTGTTCCGCTGCTCCAGAAAATGTATTATCATAACATATAATATACTTACACTTTCGGGGAATTACAATTTTCTGGTCAAATGGCATATCTGCATATGTTTGGCTAATGTCTGTTTGACCACCCTTAGGACAGGCAGGGATAGTATAAGAATATTTTCCCCTGATCTGTAATAACTAACAACTTACGTTTCCGACAAGAATCATTTGTAACACTCAAATGAACTTTTCCTTTTTCCTTCCATACAGAACCAACGTACAATGTTGATGTTTCTTTTGCATTTTCAAATGTTACAGCAGATGACACATCCGGATATATGCTTCCGTATGTTTTTGCACCTCCGACCTGAATATTTTTAAACTCTATATTTTTTAAAGGATACTTTTTGCTGATTGAATGAGCATATATACTATACCCTCCTCCATTCAAGATACAATCTTCAAATTTTATAGACTCTGCACCACTATATTCCAGCTGGAGCATGATACACGCATTCACCCCTGCTTTACTCCCTTTCGGTGCAATCTGTGGAATTTCAAATCTGCAATTTTTATATACAAAATATCTTTTGCCGTAATTCCTTTCCACCCATAAATCTGTGTTCCATCGGAATGTATCACCTTATCTGACTTTACACTTCCAAGATCACAAAAAAAAAAATTTTAACGTTAATCTTCTGAAACGGATTTAATCCATCATTATAACTTCCGCCAAATTTACACCTGTCAAATGAAGCATTACTTCCTCCAAAATTTTTAAATGTGCATTTTGAAACTCATATGACACGTTTGTACATGCTCGATCTGTTGCAAAATAAGAAAACTTGCAATTTATAAATGTAACATTAATTTTTTGCTCTACTTTTTGGGAATTATAACAAACGACCGGATATTCAGAGAAATCATAATCTTTAAAAATTATCTTTCCTTTTACCTGTTTATTATTGTAATAAAAATCAAGTGAATTTTTTGTATTCCCACTTGCAGCCGTAAACTGGATTCCGCCAACGACAGCACTAGCTTTACTTTCTTTAAGTTTCCTTTGGCACCCGTATTATATTTATCAGGAATCACATTTTTATCTGCCTTTGTTTTTTCACAAGTACAGTATTTGCAGATGACGCATACACATCCTGTAACACTCCGCCTTTTGCAACACATCCTATGCAGAAAATAGCAGTATACAACACCGTACATATGCGTAAAAGCCATATTTTCTTTGTAATTTTCATAAAATAGTTTCTCCTCACAAGCCGTAATATCAATCAATTTTGTTTTGCACAATGTAATAAAAAAAAAAAATAAGTGTGGCATCTTTAAAAAAATAATTCCCTTCATCCGTAAAGGAATTGGACATAATTTAACAAAATCCTGTATACTGTTTTTTTTTACAGCAGTATAATACTCTTTTTTCTTCTTCTTTTGTTGCACATTTAGAATCTTTCATTTGAAACCAATAACTAATACCAAACTTCACACAGTCCACTTTCCATGCATCGATCAAGTTTCTCGAAGCATGATTCTTTTCAAAAAAAGCAATGCGTTCCACCTGTGCAAAATAATTATCAAATCTCTTTAACGAAAACGCACAATGCATGATACTATTATCCGTTCGGCGATAATAATATAATTCTTTATCTATGAACACAACAGATTTTGCTTTATAGATCAGTTTATGTATCATCCAATTATCCTCATACAATTTTTCTATCGGATAACGCAATCCATCAAATAAACTTTTTTATATAATTTGTTCCATGCACATACACACATTCCATAATACATCCGGTCAGCAATTGCCGTGAAGAAAAAATTTTTCTACATCATAAATTTGACTTTTTAGGATTTTCTATATTTTTAGGGAAAAGTTTTCCATTCGCATCCATAATCCTGTACGCACACATGGATAGCATGCAATCACTTTGTAAAATTGCATCATACAATATCTGAAACATGTCTTTTTTTCTATATAATCATCCGCATCCACAAAACCAATATACTCTCCCCTCGAAATATCAAGCCCAACATTTCTTGCAACTGCTAATCCTTTATTTTCCTGCTGAACAAGAACAATCCTTTCATCCTTTTCCTGCCACTCATTTATAATCATCGCTGTCTTGTCTGTAGAGCCATCATTTAAAAGAATAATCTCTATATTTGCATATGTTTGTGCACAAATAGATTTCAAACATTTTGCGATGTATTTCTCCGTGTTATATACACAAACAATAATACTGATCAAAGGCTGCTTACTATTACACATCCAATAGACTCCTCACACATAAATGTCCTATGACATTTGCATCTGCCAAATTTTCTTTTATTTAAAATACAACTGCATTTCCTGATATATATTCTTATACACTTGAACCTGTTCCTGTTCAATTTCATGAATCATTTTTCTTTTATCTGTCCCTTTTCTCATAAAAATTCCTCTGCATGCCCGGATTCCCCACGCAATCGGAAGTAAAAATGGTTTTCCTTCAATCCACGGATAATATTCAGCCATATACACGACTGTGGAAAAAAATACCACAATTTTAATCGAAACTTTGACACTTCTTTCCCCCTTCATTTTAAATTCAGAAAACTTATTCCAAATTCCATTTTCGTCCTTTCCATAGATACCGCTGTCTAACATATAGTCAAATACCTGCTGTTGAAATTCCGTAAATGGTTTTTGATCCAGCCATGCAAACGCAAGTTTTTCCATATGTTTTGTAAATGTTGATAATCCAAGTTTTTTCAACTCTTCCTCCACATATTTATGATTTAAAACATCTTCTTTTGCATTTAAATATACATAAATATCTACAAGATTACGTACTCCGCATCCTTTTACATAAAAATGTTTTTTGCCATATGTGCAATCATATAGATATAAAAATCTTCATCATTAAAATCATAAGTATATTTATATCCCTTTTTCAATATTGCTTTGGAAAAATTTGAAAAATACTCATACTGATTATTGTCCACCGTTTTATCATACATTGTACGATGTGCTTCAACGACCATAAAAGGTTCTTTCACATATATATCATGATGCTTAATTGCCTGCTCTAAAACATACCCCATGTCCTTTAACTCTTCCGCAGCCCGATCCATGCAATCATGGCGAATCAAAATGTCGATATCCGACATTTCCCTCATCTCTGGAGACGGATATATAAATTTCATCTGTGCCCCTTCATGGGTTGATTTACAATTTTCTTCTCTTCGAAACGTCTTATGATCTCTTTCAAATCCATTATTTGTGTCGTAGTTCGAACAATACTTCTCATCACGTGACTACGAAGTATCCCCTGTATCTCTTCCGAAATTCCATCCGTTTTTAACAAAGCCCCCATAACAAGATATTCCATATGATTTTTGCAGGACAGATGTATCAGATCTTCTACTTGTATTTCTTCTGGCACAGATACAGGCTTCTCTCCATTTAACTGTGCTTTTATCAATTGTGCTAGATAATTGGCTAAAATTGACATATTCTCCTCCATTTTTATTTGTAACCAAACCTCTCTATTCTTAACTTTTTCTGTCATCTCCGCACCATTGTTCATAAATTGCATAAAATGCCATCGCAACGGATGCCCCCTTTATAGCACAACATAATTTAAAATGCGTTTCCCCAAGCCAAACCAATGCAAAAGCAATAACATATGATTGCTACCAAAAAAGTTAATATTATTAAGAAAATATTCAAACGTTTATATTGTAATTCACTTTTTGCCAGTTCCCAATTCAATTTTTTTATAGGAATTTTTACAAGCATCATGACGGCAAATGCTGCACAACCCACAAAAAAGGTTATCACACTATTCATAATCCTGCTTTTCCTTTCCAATCACCTGATCATATATTGCATATTCCGTCAATGCGAACGCACCACTTAACCATGTCATATGCCACGAAAAATAGATAAATGGTGAAACCAAAGAAAAGAAAATAAAAACTATCGCTGCAATCAAAATTGCTGCAATCAAAACCAACATATTACATCTCTTATAATATAACTGCCTGTTTTCTCTCCATTTTTTATCCTTTTGGGCTTTTTCCGCAACATATTTATGTGTCCATTCTTTTATAGGCTTTTTTATCTCAAACATAAGAAAAAACGTAATCGTAGCCGACAACAGTGCATGCAATTCGTAAATATGTGATTTACAATAACTGAGAAATAAATGCATAGGAACTCCTTATATTTATCTTTTTATTATCTTTTTACAAGATTTTTTGCATATTGAAATTCATCTGTTTTCCAAAATATAATAACAATCATAACATTTGGTATGATGAGACAAATTACCATTTGAAGAACAAACTTTAACAGCATAGATAAACTCGTCAGATCAATAATCCGACATGCCCAGTATGCACAAATCAGCTGTATACCTGTAACCACAGCATATTTTGTTTGCAAAAATAAATACTGCAAAACCGATTTTTGAAACAAATATTTATACAGAATTCTCCCTTCTACCCAAAAAAGCAACCCCTAACAAACTGATTAAAGTTCCCAATTTCACACCTGCTACACCTAATGCATAGGTCAATGGAATAGAAACCACCAGATTCACAAATGATTCTACCAAAGCTTTATATCGATCGGCCCAAAAAAGGCCTGCAGCGTTTCGAAACTCCAATACTGTTCTTCTCATCCCATTAAAATAGAAAACAACAATAATAATTAATACCGTAAACATCGGCAACTGATAATCAGCTCCTAACCATAAATGAATAAATGGCTGTATGAGACAGATCAGACAGATGGAGCAAAAAGCTATAATCCAATAATTCAAAAAAAAGTATTCTGTTAAAATTTTTTTACTACTTCTTCTTTTGACTGCTCTGCTACCAGATTTCCAATACTTGCCGTAATGGATGAAAAAGATTTTTGTAACAAAACTTTCAATTGTCTGCGTGAGTAATACATAATTTGAATACACACCTAATACTGCCAATCCCAGTATCTTTGAAATAATCAGGTTATCTGTCGCATTCACAATAACCATGCCAATTTTATGAGCCAGCATTGCAAATACATTGTTTCTTATTGTTCTAATCTCATCCTTACTTAATTTTTGATACTGCTTATCTTTTAAAAATGGATACTGCTTATCTGCGATTTTTGAAATAAGAACATTTTCTAATCGGGTAAAAAAGAATTTGTACCAAAAGAAACAGAAAATAATTGTGTGTCAACAGTAAAATAATCAACTGCACTACTTTTGTGCCGACAGACGATAACATTGTTGTTGTAGTCGAAATATAATTGTCCTGATTACATATAATCAGCGAGCGCTTATACGTATAAAAAGTAAGACAGGCCCGAATCAATCACAAACATCAGATAGTATATATGTATGTAAGGAATATCCGGCATCTCTTTAATCAAAAGATGTAAAAAAGGTGTGAGCAATGCTCCTGCAATTAATACAAAGGTTCCTATAATCGTATATAACTTTTTTATATAAAGCCATCAGGCTTTTTACTTTTTCCGTATTTTTTTTCGGCTATCGGTTTATATAACGCAAAAACAATTGCAGCACCAATTCCCATTTCCGATAGCGAAAGCATGGAAAGGATATTGGAAAACAATCCGTTAAGTCCCAGGTATTCACTTGATAAAAATAAGATAAATACTTTTCGGTTCACTAACTGTAATAATGTAGTGACGACGAATCCTACAATCGTAAATATTACATTACGAATACTCTTTTTCGTTCTGCTCATACTGTTCCATTGTCCCCTTTAAATTCGCTTTTGAACAATCCTCTTTGCTGTTCCAAGGAACATTTTCATACGTTTTTTTCACTGGAACCATTGTTGCATAATTTTTCAATAAACTTTTATCATATTCTGGAAATTTTCTTAACAGTATTCTATAAGCCAGTTTCTTGGCGCGCATTGTAGCTTTTCTCGTATACTGATAGTTTTGGATTTTTCTGAGTGCACCTATATTCTCCCAATCTGATAAACTGATCTTTTCATTTTCCTTTGCTTCCCGAAGCAGCTCCTCTCCAATCTGTGTTCTGGAAAAAATAACATTTCTTCCCGGATGCTCTGTAAAGTCCGGATTCCCTTGTACATCCATATACCATCCATCACCGCATGCAATATCTGCACATTCACCAATTCCATCAAAACAAATACGGCAATATGGATGAATATCGCGTCCAAGAATACCGCCCCATGCCTGACTGTACTCCATTTGATAAGTATTCTTTTTTTCTTCATCGATGGCTGTGACCGTACCCGGCCACCCATTGCCCCGGTACGTCAGTGATTTGCATGCTTTCTCCTTACAGCCTAATGTTGCAAGTAACTTTGCATTTGCATCCTTGCTTGGTAACCCGGCACAAAAAACGACAGCAAATACTTAATCGGCTGATAGGAATCATTATATGCCTGCAATCTTCGCACGGCCCTTATATCACATGGTTTTCCAATTGCAGCATACGTTTTTCCCGGTTCCATACACTCTGATAAATGTAACCATGGAGAAGATATACTGTAGCGGGAGCCACAACACGCAAGAACCTGTTCCGCAGTCGTGCTTACCTGCACAACAGTCTCTACCGGATTCTCTTTATCCGCTGTAACCTGAATGATGCCATCCACCTTACCACTCTCCAGCAAATACAGTGCGATTCCTGTCAAAACTCCACCACTGGACGCTTTTTTCCGTATAGACACATCCGTGGAATATCCCGCATATGCATGGATATAGGGACCCCAGATATCAATATTCTGCTCATTAAGACAATTGTCCGCTATCGGACATACATGCTCTAGGAACCGTTCTGTCTTTTCATTGTTTTGTAAATTTGGGAACCAAAAACCCTTCGCATTTTTTTTTCATGTCAGCATGAAGTTCTGATTTACACAATCCGCATCCAATACAATATTCTTTACATAAATCAAACGTCTTCATAATTAATTTCCCCTATTCTTTTCCAGCACATTCAATGCTTGTTTCACGCAATCCCTATAGCACAAAATACAATCATCATACACATCATTCCTGTCAAATTCTGCATATTTCTTCCAATCATTTTTCACATTTTCCTCATGTGTTGCCAGTCCTCTGTTAAACTTTATTTTTCCTTCTTCTTCCGATTTGCAATAATAATGATTGATTCTTATTTTTTCATAGCTGTTATTTGGATATTCATTCCATGGACCATCTACTATCATTCCTTTTTCCGTAACGCTATGATATCCACAAAAAATATGTAGGCGTATGCGGATCAAATATGTAGCCTTTGGTTAACCGTGGATTTACAACCGTCTTCACACAATGATTGTTCCTGTAATCGTCCTTTGCCCGATACAGATAATTCTCCATCACAAGACCTTCCGGTTTTGTTTTATGCCCTGCCGATCCATAAACATACCAGTTGATTGCCACTCCGCCAGCAAACGGATTTTTATTCAATATTTCCTGTATAACATCTACCAGTGTTTTCTTCTCCACGGGAACAACAAATTCGTCAAGATCAAAAAAGCCCATATATCTCCCGTTTCCGATATTTTTTCAGTGCATCGTAATATGCATCCAATTGTTTCGCTCTGCCAGGAAAATAAGTATAATCAACTAGCCCTTTCTGAATATATGGCTCTAAAAAGCGTACGCATCTGATCGGTACTTTCGTTATCATAAATTAGAAATTTCTGTACGCCAACCTGTCTGTGATATTCAATCCATTCTCTTATATAAGGCCCCTCATTTTTTGCAATAGCCACATATACTATCTCATATTCAAATTTTTTTGCACATATCATTCATACTGTGCCATTGATTTATCATTCTTTTTATTGTATGCTCATACAAATAACTAACACAACAAACCAGTAACAATGATGGGGTCAACAACAGAAAAACAAATTTTCGTTTATTTCGACTTGTTGTCTTTTTTTCGAATTGCATAGTACAGTGATGTTGCATACAAATGATACACCCTCATAAGCCTACCTATCATAGCCGGCCTCCTCATACATTTTTACATATTTTTCAACACATCCAGAAAAACGCGCTGTTTATCTGGAATATTTTTTCTGCATTCCTTCACATTTTCCCTCAATTTTTTATATTCTTTCACCCATGCTAAAGTCTTTTTACAGCCTCCTGTGTATTTGTTGATGCTCCACTAATCAGATACGCATATCCCAGATCATGATATAACCCTTCAAACTTACGGCTGTAAGAAAACGGTATTGTTGCTACGCCGCTTGAAAATGCCGCAATTGTTGCATGCATACGCGCTCCTGTAAACACATCCATGGATGCAATAATACTTTTAATTTCCATTGGTGTCCGAGCACCTGTCTCCAACACAGTCGCCGGATATTTTTTATGCAACTCCTTACATACCCGCAAGTCATCCTCCATACCTGATCCATCTTCGGCAAATACATGAGGAATCAGATATATTTCTACCATTTCGTCCTTTTTCCATGCCTGCATAAGACACTCAATATATTCTTTGTAATCCACACTTACATGTTTCTCAGCATCAAAAACCACTTTCTTTTCCCCACAACAGACCGGAAGGATTCAAGCCCACACGAACGATTCCCTCTTTTTTATCTATTATTCTTTCTTTATAAGGCAATGCAAATGCCACATCTGTAGTAAGTAGTGCATTGCGTCCACACAATTCCTTTACATACTTTTTTGAAAGAGTATCTCTTACAAAGCATTCATTACAGGCTTTTAAAATATGAGATGCCCATAATTTTGCTTCTCTCCTCGAAAAAGGACCTATCGTTTGCGGTGCCATAATAAATTCCGTTTTGCTTTTGATTGCAAGTTCTTTTAGCATGCTTGCCAAAAAAAATCGCTTCATTCCATATATATCTGCAAAACTATCTCCCATACTAAAATCCAATATAAAATCGCTGTCTGCAAAAGCTCGTTTGCACGCTTTCCAATAAGTGAACTTCTTCGGTGCGATTTTAATGCATTCTATAGTAACTTCAATATCATCATCTTTTATTACAACCGGATGATTTGAAAATAAAATCGCTGTAATATGCAGATTATCTCCCTTTTTTTTTGCATATCTGTTTTAAAATTTCAACAATAGAATACGCCAACGCTCCACATCCGCGATTTTCAGAATAAAACTCAACTCAAAGTAAACTTACTCTCATTTTACCTCCCATTTGTATGCATCAGCATAGCTGCTCATTGTCACATTTCATCATTTGTTCTTTCCACATATAGCACGCACAGGCAATTGCCAGCAGTACATATTCAAATTTAAGCGTCTGTAACGCATCCAGCCACCATAAATTGAAAAAATAACACACTGTTGCAATCAATACCAGCTTAAAAACGCAGGAATGATATTTCCACGCAGCCCGAATCAAGAACACTATTGCCACAACTATAAACAATATGTATGCAATCATTCCCGGATACCCGTACTTAATATACTGACTTACATAAAAATTATCGATAGACTTAATATAAATGCCATCTATTTGTGCACTGAAAACTCTTGATACCCCTCGTCCAATCCATGGATTCAGCCAATCCAACTGAAATATTCTTGGCAAATATTTTCGATACTCCTCACTATTATCAAGAGTTGTGGTATCTGCGCCGAAAATTCCTGAGTAACTTGTTCCCAAAAACTGATCCATTACACTAGTGATCTGCATCATGACATAACGTCCAATGCCAGTTCTTCCAAACAGCAAAAGGAAACCACCCAATGCAACAAGAAGAAAGAAAATAATAATGCATGATTTCTTTATATTTTTTTTGCTCCGCTGATCAATACAATCAAAAGCATCTCTATCAAAGCGATTCCTAATGTCGATCGAGAACCGGTCAGAAAAACATTGACATAAAGCAATCCAATAAGGAACGGTCTTTTAAACAGATATACCTCATCCTTTTCAATATCCATACATGCCAGCGCAATAAACAATAACAGCAACAAACCATAACCTAATGCATGTCCACACGGTCCCATAATACGATAGAATCCGGAACGATATGAATTTGCCACACTATTTGGCACCGTCGAAAAGAATTTCAAAAAAATGGATTGTCCGCAAAAAAACTCAATCAGTCCATATATCCCTAAAAAATATGCACATCCGATGCTTAATTTTATTGCCCTTTTCCAGCCCACGATATACCGAATCCCGTAAACTAAAATGTAAAAGGTAAGGATTTCCAGAAATACAAGAAAAAAAGCATTAATATCAACTCTGCAGACCATCGTATAAATGGATACAAACAAATAAATTGCAAATGGTATGATAAATATATGGTGTATCACCATATCGCCAAAATGGGTCAGTATTTTCCGATTCAAAAACATATACAAAACAATCAGCAGATCTGCCAGTCTTGTACAAGTCAGGTCATAACCTATATGTATGCCAAAATACTGTGGCATAACAAAATCCGTGATAATCAAAAATACCATCAGGGAAAATAGCACTTTTAAATTTCTTAACTCTGGTTCTTCTGCCACATACGCCGACTGTTCTCTCAAGTATTATTCCCTCTCTCTTTCAAAAACTCTCTGATATCTCCCTGGTATCTCGTGATTTTAAGGAATTTATAGTAAGACTGTATACGATTCTTTACTATTATTTTTTTCCTTTCAATTTCATTTTGCACCGACCGTTTAAAGGATGTCGAATGATTATGTAACACTTGCACATCACTGCAATATACATATCGATATCCAACTTTCTCCAGAATATAACATAAAATTTCTTCTTCGCAATATAAAAACGTTCCTCCATACAGACCATCAAATGATTTCACATAATCAGGTGAAAATAACAGACAGCTTCCATGAAGGACCCCATGAAAATCCAAATCTGCCTGTTTCCAAGTCTCTTTCTGTAACTCCTTTTGTGGCTTCACATCCTGATTGATCTTTTGTTGTAATTTCAACTTCAAAGCCAAATATACAACAATATCATGTAACCAGTTTTTTACACAGATGCATTGCTTGCCACATGTTCCCGAAAAGGATTCTGATGCTGTCCCTGTGGTGTTACAATATCAGGTCCCAATACATAATACGGCGTATTCTGATACAGCCCTCTAACTTTATCAATCCATTTTTTGTCTTGAAATATCACATCATTATTTGCAAGACAAATCCAATCTGCCTTCAACACTTTCTTTGCATACTGAAAACCAACGTTATTACCAGCTGCATACCCAAGGTTTTTCCTGTTATGTAAAAAATGAATATACGAGGCATTCCCATAACATTGCAGCAGTTTCTCATAACTGCCATTGTCCGAAGCATTATCTACTACAATGATTTCCATTTGCAAGGTTCCAAAGCACTGTATCAGTGATTCGATGCACTGTTTTGTCACATCATCATTTTTATAATGAAGTATCAAAAACACAAATTTCACACGCATAACTCCTTTTTTCTATCATTTTTTATGTCTTAACCTGAAAACACACACCGCAGCGAAAATAGTCACGGCATTCATACAACGCATGTACAAACCCGTATGTTCTTTTCGGACATATGCATTCTTTCTGTATTCCGGAAAATATTCTTTTATGAACCGATTTGTTCTTTTTACAAGCTGGTTTCGTATTTTTTTATTGTTTATCTGTGCAATTCTTTTTAAAGAACTGCACAGTAATATTTTGACACAAAAATATTCCAATTCCATTCCATATATATGTTCAAAACCATTCTCTTTGTAATACTTAATGACATCTTCGAGAACCACAAAAATATTTCCGACCCTCTCATATTTTTTTTATCATTCATGGTGGAACCCGGCCAAAGATAATGGTACACATATGCCTCCGGCAAAAACTCCGTTTCTTTAAATATGGAATTACTTTTATATAAAAAGCAGTATCCTCATAAATCACACCCTCTGTAAACTGACACTGATTCTCTTTTAAAACGGATGCCCTGTACAGCTTGTTCCATGGAGACACCAGCGGATCTATAAACATCTCTTTCTCACTGTTATATGCCCGTACATGTCCATATTGCGGAATTTCTTTCCTGCCCCTAGCATCGATCTGTAAATAATGATACTGGCATTCTACATAATCACTATTTTCTTTCTTCGCCTTCTTATACATTGCTTCATACATATGCGTATCAACATAATCATCTGCATCAATGAATCCAATATATTCTCCACGACTTTTTGCAATCCCAAGATTTCTGGCAGATGCCTGTCCTCCATTCTCTTTAGAATAAACCATCACTTTTTTCGGAAAACGCTTCTGATATTTCTCCAAAATCTGTAATGACTGATCCGTTGAACCATCATTCACAAAGATCAATTCCATTTCCTTCAAGGTTTGTTGCGTCAAAGATTCTATACACTTTTCCAAAAATTCTGCGCATTATAAACGGGTACAATCACACTGACTTTATTCATAATAATTTGCCTCACATTATCTGCTTTCTACTATTTTTTCAATCGTATTTCTTAAAAAATCCGGGAAATAGTAACTGAGATCACCGTGATTCGTATAGCTTGCAACATCATTCGTGATTTGATAATTACATTTTTTCATATCTTCTAGCATATGTACGACATGCTCCTGATAAGTATGTTCCTGATTCGAATAGTGCACATAGATATGCTGTGACGAACACTTCTCATTATTGTAAATTTTGTTTTGAAGCCGATACTCTAAAGTTTCCTCTTTTTTGTTTATCTGCTTTTCCAAGTATATGTTCTAACGTTGCAAAATTTTCAGAATCTTTCAAATAAGATGTCAGATAATATTGTGGTGCTCCTATCACCATATATGCCCCACAATATTGTAAACCAAAATTTAATGCCGCATAGCCACCTTTACTTGATCCACAGAAAATAAGTTTTTTTGGGCTTTAAGGCTGCAATTGTTTTCTTAATCAAAGCATCGGTTGCTTTTTCTCTCATTGAACTGAAAATTCTCTCCCATATAATAAGATCCCCTATGATCTTTTGCATAATCATCCAGAATATACAGACGATTTGATGGTATTCCATCCAGTGTCTTCACATAATTGTATCTGGCTTTGAGTCCTTTGCGGGTACATGCACTAAATACGATTATCAAAGTATCTGCTTCATCATCTTCTTTCAGCATGTATTTTACTTTCACATTTTCATAGCCAAATATTTTCTGTTCATGTAATATTTTTGAATTTTGTAACTAAAAATTCGTAATATTTACGAATAATACGCTTTGCCTTATCACTCATACACTCTTCTCTTCATACTTATTCTAAACTCTGCAGGTATTCATCAATAGATGCAATAACCACACTGGTATTTGAAACATACGGGCGAAAATGCATATTTTGCAAATTCTTATAACATTCCCCAAGCTGTTCTACGTCATAACATGCACAGATTAGTTGCAAATCATCAAACTGATGCAATAACTGCAACTGATGGTCATCTACATGTTCTCCATATTTTGCCAGTCTCGGAACCGCAATAACTTTTTTCCTTTTTTTACAGCACCAATAATAACACCGGTTCCTCCATGTGTAATCACAGAATCACATTGATCCATTATCTGCGCAAAATGCTGTCGATCCAGAAAGCGTTCATATGTATAATTTTGTGGAAGATATTCACTTGCACCTATCTGTGCAAATACTTTCTCCTGTATCACACCATCAGCGATCAGCCGGTCTACTTCCTTTAACAACCGATCAAATTGAAACTTCTGGGAGCCTAATGTAATAAAAATCATCTAATATATTCCCCCTTTGTAAATTGCCTTGGGATATAATTTCAGCATTTCTTCCCACTGCACATAAAACTGATCCGCGAAACGATATAACAAATTGCCAGTCAGATTTTTGGAACATACCTTGGCAAATGATTCTATATATATCAGCTTTCCTCCAAACAATTTCATCAGAAGGGCCAGTGGAATCACAGCCAATACCCCAGTAGTAATCATGACTTTTGGTTTTCCTTTATGATCAGCACCAATGATTTCCAGGAATTTGCAATCAATTTTGGAACAAACAATGGTTCTTTTCGATTTATCTGGCACATATAGTATGTTTTGATTCCTGTGTTGCCTGCACTGTAATCCGTCTTCTCCGTCACAAGAACGCTTTCATATTTTTCCATTAAAGGTTTCAGCATAAGAAGTTGCTCATAATGTCCGCCGGACGAAGCTGCAAAAACAATTTTCATATTTTACATCCTCTCTTCCTTGTTGTATGGAATCATTCCAAGAATCAAACGCTCATCCTGCTCACATTGTGCCACACTGTATACCTTTGAAGAAAAAAAACTCTTTTATAAAAATAATTCCTGCCGTTCCAACAAATGCTACCGCTCCAAATAAAATGAAGTAAAGCGTCAGATTAATGGAGTGATGTGCCGTATATTCAACGGCTTCATCCATTACCTGAAGTGTACTTACACCAAGCAGATCATTGATTTCATCTGCGAATGCCTTTGCCATCGCATTTGCAACATCCACCACATATTCGGATGTTCCTACATTAACGACCAGTGTCAGTTTCGTTCCATAAGTCTTTGAATCTGTGCTGGCCCCACTAAGACTGATATTACCATTTGCCACCATGCTTCTGAGTTCATTTGAAGTAATGCCGTACTCCTGCAGGCTGCCTGCTGCACGGTCACAAACCCTTGTAGACCCAAGCATGCTTGCATATTGATTCATGACAGTTACGCCACCCATGGAATCCTCATATGATCCATACACTGCACTGTAAATGGATGCTGTAGCAAAATAAGATGTTTTAACACCTGCAAGCCCAACATACACCCCAAATGCCAGAAAGCCAATCAATGTCATAAGAAGGACAACAATTTTCATCTTCCACAATCGATAAAATGCTACTTTGATATTTTCCAGAATATCATAATCTGCGGTCTCCAACTCTTCAATATTCATTTTCATAAACAATCTCCTATCTGCGTTTGCGCAATAAAACAACAATCAGAATACAGATACCCAGAATTGCAGCACCACTCACTCCTAATATTGCAATACGACTTGTGCTTACATTGGATTCGTCACTACTCATTATCTGATCAATATTTGCAGTATTGCTCTTTGTGCTCGCCTGCGTTACATTTACCGTCCATTTACCAAGACTTACTTCCTGTGTCTGTCCTAACTGGTTATTGTATTGTAAAAAAAGCATCTCAACTTCATGTTTTCCCTCTTTATCAATGTAAAATGGAAGTTTTTTGCTTTTGTTGAACCGGCTGTCACATTCCCGATACTACTGCTGGCAATCTTCGTATCACCCTCCCGCAAAATCAAAGTAATATCACTGACATTATTTTCTGCCAGAGCCTCAAAAGGAAATTACGGCGCTTCCAGACTCTCCCACCTGTACATCTGTAGAAACCGACGATGATATAATATTCAATGGTGAGTCTGCACCTACCGGAATTCTTAAAATCACCTGATTCGTCGGCTGATCAGAAACAATTGTCAATGTGAAATCAAGACTTTCATCCTGAATGCTGGCCCAGGATCTGTACTTAATAGAAACTTCCTTTGTCTTCTCTGGTCCAAGTGTTCCCACAAAAACCTGCGAAGTTGTCCCATATACCGGTGCAACTCCTTCCGGATTTTCTACATTGAGCATAATATTTGTTGCGGTATTTGTATTGCTGTAATTTTTCAATGTCAATGTCAGTGTAAAATCCTGTCCAGGAACAATTTTTCATTCTCTACTGTATACTTATCGACCATAAGCATCGGTGAGTTTCCCTGTACGCTCGCCGCCCATGTAACAGAATGATTGGAAATAAGTATCACACACAGCGTAGCAAAAAACACCATACACCTTTTGAAATATGTATGAACTCTCATTTTCATCTTATTTCGTTCTCCTTTCTGTCTCTTCCATATATTTTTTTTTATGCGCCGGACTACCATTCAATTTCTGCTCTCCATCCTGATTGATAAAATAATAATCGTAATCTTTTGCATTGCTGCGATACATATCCAACGGAATCTTGTTGACGATCATGCCGTAATACTTGTCGTGATATGGTTTTACACGAAACTTAGCTTCTTTAATCTGACTCTTACGTGTTTCTCCCAATGCAGACAATAAGATGATGCCATCAACTACCGGAAACAGTGTCTGCGCATCCGGAACAATCGTCAGGGATGGGAAATCGAAAATAATACAGTCATAATTTTCATTTGCAACTTTTAATAATTCTTCCATTTTCGTTGAACACAATAGTCTCGTAGGATTATCCGTTTTTGCTCCACACGGAATATAAGTAAGATTCTCTATATTTGTCTCATAGAACACCTCTTCCGGCTTCATGATTTCCTGCAAATGTTCCTGCGAAAAGAAAATCCGATAACCCTGTCGTTGCCTGCTCATTTAATTTCTTGTATTTAACAATCTTTCGCATATCACAGTCGATCAAAAGTGTTTTTCTCTGTGTATTTGCCACCGCAATTGCAAGTCCGATACAAGTTGAGGTTGTCCCGGTCAATGCCGAACAACCGGTCAGCAAAATCGATTGTGCCTGTTTATCATTTTCCTTTTTATTAAATATCTCTACAACAATCTTATCAATTGCAGAAATAATCAACTGTGTTTTTATTTTCATATAATGTAATTTTCCTGGTTTTTTTGCATCTTCTTTTCCTTCCTATCCCTAACCTGTCATAACGTGCAAAAATCACTATAAAAATCTTTTTTTTCAAGTTTACTACATTGTCTTTCTTCGCGCAATGCGACTTATTTCCTATATAAAGTAACAAAAAAGCCCTAAATACCAAGAATTCAACTGATATTCAAAGCTTCTTCAAATAAAAATATGCTACTATCACTCCAGTCCCGGCCATTTCTGATCCTTCTCAGACAATGTAAGTGCCGTGCCATCTTCCATCGTATATCCAGCCGCAGAAGGCGTACCATCGTATGTGCCTTTCACCTGTGGCCACTTGATTCCGATTGCCGGATCATTCCATGCTAAACCACCCTCATCATTCGGATGCCAGAAGTCATTTACCTTATAACAGAACTCTGCCTCATCGGATAATACCAGAAAACCATGCGCAAATCCTTCCGGAATCAAAAACTGCTTCTTGTTCTCCTCTGTAAGCTCCACTCCATACCATTTACCATATGTCGCAGAGCCCTCTCTTAAATCCACCGCAACGTCGAATACGCTTCCGCGAACGGCACGCACCAGCTTGCACTGTGGGTAATGAATCTGAAAATGCAGTCCGCGCAATACTCCTTTTACGGACATAGACTGGTTATCCTGTACGAATTTTATATCAAAACCGGCCTCCTGCATCTCTCTCACATTGTATGTTTCCATAAAATATCCGCGCTCATCGCCATGTACTGCCGGCGTAATCACACATAATCCTTCAATGCCGCCAACATTCTTTTCTAATGAAATCTGACCCACTTTTTACGCTCCCTTCTGTTAATACCGGACTTTTCCATCTGCAACCGCATGCAAATGCGCTCCATACGGACTCTTTCCATAACGTGCAGCGGACTCCAGTAACTTTTCCCTGTCAATCCATTTGTTAATATAGGCAATCTCTTCCGGTGCAGAGATTGTAACACCCTGACGGTGCTCGATCATCTGCACAAATTCTGCAGCCTGAATCAGACTGTCCATTGTTCCTGTATCCAGCCATGCGAATCCTCTTCCCAAAAGCTGTACATTCAATATCTGTTCCTGAAGATACATGTCATTTAAAGTTGTAATCTCCAACTCTCCACGTGCAGATGGTTTCACCTGATTTGCCATCCTGCTGACTCCTGCCGGATAGAAATACAATCCGGTAACCGCATAGTTACTCTTTGGATTTTCTGGTTTCTCCTCAATCGAGATTGCCTGACCATTCTCCGAAAATTCCACTACACCAAAGCGTTCCGGATCATTGACATAATAGCCGAATACTGTAGCTTTTCCATGTGCGGCAGCCTCAGCGGCTGAACGTAGAATCTTTCCGAAACCATTTCCATAAAAGATGTTATCACCAAGTACCATGGCACAGGCATCATCGCCGATAAACTCTTCTCCCAATATAAAAGCCTGTGCCAGTCCGTCCGGTGAAGGCTGTACCTTATATGACAAATTCACGCCAAACTGGTTTCCATCGCCAAGCAACGCCTCAAAACGTGGAGTATCTTCCGGTGTGGAAATAATTAAAATATCCCGGATTCCCGCAAGCATCAGTGTGGACAGCGGATAATAAATCATCGGCTTATCGTATACCGGAAGTAATTGTTTACTGGTTACCATTGTAAGCGGATACAGACGTGTACCTGCACCACCTGCCAAAATAATTCCCTTCATCTATTGTTCTCCCTGTTTTTTCAATTCCTGTAAATAACGCTGTAATGCATCCTTCCAGTCTGGAAGAGGTACAAAACCATTGTCCGTCAGTTTCTTTTTATCCAGCCGGCTATTGAACGGGCGGGCCGCTTTTGACAGACCATATTCTTCAGTTGTAACTGGAAGCACCTGCGTATCCATACCTGCCTGACGGTAAATCTCCTTCGTGAAATCATACCAGGAAATATAGCCACCCTCATTTGTTGCATGATAATATCCGTATTTTTCAGACTCGATCATATCTACCAAAAGGCGGGCAAGATCATATGTATATGTCGGTGTACCGATTTGGTCATTGACCACACGCACCTGCGGATGATTCTTGCCAACCTGCAGCATCGTCTTGATAAAATTTCCGCCATTCAAACCAAATACCCATGCAATACGCACGATAAAATATTTTTCTAATGTCGAAGAGACCGCAAGTTCACCACCAAGCTTTGTCTGCCCGTATACATTCAATGGTGCATATTCTTTGCAATCCGGCTCCCATGGCACAGTTCCCTGTCCATCAAACACGTAATCGGTGCTGATGTATATCATTTTTGCATCCACTATTTTTGCAGCATTTGCAATATTTTGTGTTCCATCCACATTGATTGCTTTGACTTTCTCCTGTTTGTCTGCATCTTCTGCCGCATCCACAGCCGTCCATGCCGCACAGTGTATGATAGCATCCGGTCTTATTTCTGCAATCACGCGCTCTACTTCTATTTTATCAGTAATATCCAAAGCAACGTATGGCACACCTGACAAAACCATATCAACCACATCCGAACCGATCGCTTCGTAGCCTCTGGATGTCAATTCATTGATCACGTCATGCCCTAACTGTCCACCGACGCCTGTTACAAAAACTTTCATTTATAACCCTTTCTTTTACAAACCCTTTTTACCATACATTTCATTGTAATAGTTCTGATACTCACCGTTTACAATATTCTCCCACCATTTTCTATTATCCAGATACCACTGAATGGTCAGACGGATACCATCCTTAAACATTGTCTCTGGAAGCCATCCAAGTTCGTCATGGATTTTTGTCGGATCGATCGCATAACGCATGTCATGACCCTTACGATCCTGTACATGTTCAATCAGGCTTTCCGGTTTCTGTAAATATTTGCAAATAAGTTTTACAATATCAATATTCTTCATCTCATTATGACCACCGATATTATATACTTCTCCAACTGTTCCATTATGAAGAATCATATCGATTGCCTTACAATGATCCTCCACATAAAGCCAGTCCCGTACATTCAATCCCTCTCCGTACACCGGAAGCGGCTTATCAGCCAAAGCGTTCGCAATCATTAAAGGAATCAGCTTTTCCGGAAACTGGTAGGGTCCATAATTGTTGGAGCATCTGCTGACTGTCACCGGAAGTCCGTAGGTTCTGTGATATGCCATAACGAGCAGATCTGCAGAAGCCTTCGACGTGCTGTATGGGCTGGATGTATGAATAGGTGTGTCTTCATGGAAAAAATAAATCTGGGCGATCCAGCGGCAGATCACCATACACTTCATCGGTAGACACCTGATGATAACGTCTGATTCCATATTTTCTACATGCATCCATCAAAACAGAAGTTCCTATGATATTCGTCTGTAAAAAGATTTCCGGATTCTCAATTGAACGATCCACATGAGATTCTGCTGCAAAATTTACGACTACATCCGGATGTTCCTCTTCAAAAATTTTATAAACACCTTGTCTGTCACAAATATCAAGCTTTACAAAACGAAAATTTGGCTGATTCATAACCGGTGCAAGTGTTGATAAATTTCCCCCATAAGTCAAACAATCAAGGCATATAATACGATCCTTAGGATGTTTTTTTTAACACGTAAAAAATAAAATTACTACCAATAAATCCGGCACCACCTGTAACAATGATGTTCATTTCCATTTCCTCCATTCTTGAACATCAGCTCATGCAAAATTTGCTTTCAGCAAATGAACTGACGCTGCATATCAAGTTTTCATAGAAAACTTGACACTATTTTTAACTCTGTTACATGTATTATAAAAAGGTGACCCAAGGTCACCTTCAAGTACTTTTTAAATAAATTTAAAAATTTCACTATTTATTTTCTGCAAACAAATGCTCCCGCCTCTTTTGTAATATGAAATCCGCCACGCATTTGATTTGAAACAAACTCACCAAAATCTTTATATTGATCCAGCAACAGTTGATTCTGATTTCCATGACAGGACAAAATATAGGAAATCAACGGTTCCGGCTCATCTATTTCAATGGCATCTTCATAAATACGTTCTTCTACCTCATCAAAAAATGCATTCAAAATATCTGCACCATTTTCCAGTCCAAAATGTTCATACAGACAATCCGCAGACAGCACAATATCCTTATTAAACCGTTGAACCAGTTCGGTAATTTCTTTCATGTGATTATGTCCATATGTACTGCATAAAAACTGACCGTTCGGTCGAAGTACCCTTTACATTCAGACAGTACCTGTGAAATATCCTCACAATAAAACAATACGTGATTCGCAATAACCAGATCAAACTCCGCTTCCCTATATGGAATCTCTTTACAATCAAATTTCTCATAGGAAAAACGTTTATCCTCACCCAGCTCGTGCTGCACATCACGAAGCATTCCATCTGATTGGTCTGAAAGTACTACTTGTATATCCATCGGAATCCGCTTCTGGTTCTCGCTCCAAAGTGCACCGTTTCCACAGCCGATCTCGAGAATTCGCATATCTTCATGTAACTCACACTGCTCAAGCAGCCACGGAAACCATCCTTTCGGATTCACAGAATACTCCCGGTGCAAACGAATACGGGCGGAAATATTTGCTGCATTCTGGTACTGCGTCTTCAAGCTCCGCTCCACCGCAGTCAGATGAATCAGATCGAACATACGATTCCAGTCCAACTCCTGTTTCAGCTGAATCGCATTCATCGTACTGTCAATCGCGTCATTCATTGCCTGCATTTCCTCGATGCGTGCCTGAATCAGCTTTTTCTGCACACGCATGGATTCTAACAGATACTGCTGATCCGCAGATGCAAGGGTCATCTCACGAATGTCCTGCAAAGAAAACCCCAGATATTTCAAAAGAAGAATCTGCTGCAGCTTTGCAAAATCAGCCTCTGTATACAGACGGGCGCCCGCCGGTGTCTTTGACGTCGGTTTTAAAATATTCTGTTTATCATAATATCGTATCGTTCGAAGTGTTACATGAGCTTTCTTTGCGAACTGACCAGATGAATAATACCTTTTACTTTTCATATTTGCTTTTTACTACTCTTCCTCCGGATAACGCATGCCCCACTCCTGCCGGATCTGCGTCATCATATCCATGACATCCCTCGTATAATCCAGATGCATGTCATCTTTTTCTCCTGCCACGGCAGCTTCCATATCCTGCACTTCATATTCAAGTGTGCGATTGGTCTCACCCTCCCGAATTGTCTCAGTGTGTCCGTCCTTCGTATATGTGATCACCGCTTCCTGACCTCTCGGATATTCATATAGTTCCACATATCCCTTATCAAAAGCGATCAATCCTCTCTTCGGCTGCTTTGCATGAAGTGAAAGGATTACCGTTGTCATCTGTAAAAACTTCATCAATATCCTCATAGACTTTTTCGATGCCGTACTTTTCTGCGAATGCAACTGCCTTGTCATGTGTGCGGTTCGCCACCGAATACAAGTTGCTTCCCTGTGCCTGTAATGCCTGTGCAAGCTGGTTGGCAATTACACCGCAACCCAATGTTGCCCAACGATATTTGATCATTTGTAATCACTCCTATGTCGTTTTTGTTTCATTATAGCGGGATTTTTACATAAAAACAACCCCGGGACGAATCCCGGGGTTGCTTAAACACAACTAGTTGTATTTTCTTTTTCTAGCTGCTTCAGATTTCTTCTTGCGTTTTACGCTTGGCTTCTCGTAGTGTTCTCTCTTACGAATCTCCTGCTGAATACCTGCCTTTGCGCAGTTTCTTTTAAAACGACGTAAAGCGCTGTCTAAAGTCTCATTCTCTTTTACGATTACACTAGACATTCTACACCTAACCTCCCTCCAGTTGCGTATTGTGCATCAACTGTAAGGTAAACTTAATTGCACTATCGATTATTTTATCAAAATATCCCAATTTGTCAATAGGTTTCGGCAATTTTTTTTCCAGTTTCTCTTACAGCTTTGTAAATACAGATATCTCTTTCCGCAATCCGTCTGCGATTGCGAAGTTTTCGTCCATTTTATGAGAAATTTTATCCATATCTAAAACGAGCACCTGTGTGCTGTCCGCTGCCAATACAACACCACTGACACCATCTTCAATGGCATGTGAAATCGTATTTACAGATTCTGCGATTTCATTTCATGGAACGTTCCAGTAAATCGGTCTTCTGCTCGAATTGGGGTAATTTCTTCGTTTTTTTTATGAATATATAGTTGATTTTTCTACCTTCATTTGTGTTTTTCGAAACTAAGGATAGGAACTTGTGAAGTATTTAAGCATAAAAAAATACGCACTGATTTTTCAGTGCGTATTTTATACATTGTATTTTATCCGAGCATTCCTTCCAATGCTGTTGCAGCTTCTGCAATTGCATCCGGAATACCTGCTGGATTCTTTCCTCCGGCCTGTGCCATATTTGGACGTCCACCGCCGCCACCGCCGACTTTGCCTGCGATTGCTTTAATAAGGTTTCCGGCATGTGCTCCCTGTTTCATAGCTTCGTCTGTTGCCATAGCGACAAGATTTACTTTGCCATCGTTCTCAGAGGCAATCACTACAACACCTTCGCCAAGCTTGTCCTTCAGCTGATCTCCCAAATCACGGAGTCCGTTCATATCTACTCCGGAAACGCTTGTTGCAAGAAGCTTGACACCCTTGATTTCTTTTACCTGATTCATTACATCGCCCAATGCATCTTTTTGCTGCTTTGCTCTTTAAAGACTCGTTCTCGCTCTGTAATGCTTTCAGCTCTGCGGTCAGATGCTCAAGACGGTCAAGAAGATTTGCAGGTGTGGATTTTACAGCCTTGGCAGCTGCTTCAAAATCTGCTTCCATCTTCTTGTAATATGCAATGACATTGTCACCTGTAAGTGCCTCGATACGACGCACACCAGCTGCTACACCGCTCTCGGAAAGGATCTTGAATGTCTTTATATCGGATGTATTGGCTACATGTGTGCCTCCACAAAATTCCTTGGAGAAATCGTCCATGGATACGACACGTACCGTCTCGCCATACTTCTCACCGAAAAGTGCCATAGCTCCTGTCTTCTTAGCTTCGTCAACGGTCATGATATCGGTACGTACCGGAATAGCCTCGTTAATCTTCTCATTTACAATATCTTCTACCTTCTGTAACTCCTCTGCTGTCATTGCTGAAAAATGGCTGAAGTCAAATCTGGTACGCTCACTGTCCTGATAAGAACCAGCCTGTTCTACGTGAGTACCTAATACTTCACGGAGTGCTTTCTGCAGCAAATGAGTTGCAGAATGATTTGCACAGGTCTGTGCACGAAGTTTTGCATCTACTGCAAGTTCTACTTTCTCTCCGGAACGAATCATACCGGATACCATATGTCCGATGTGTCCGTATTTGCCACCTAAAAGCTTGATGGTATCTTCTACGGCAAATACACCATCTGCAGTACGAATTTCACCTTTATCGCCCTGCTGACCACCCATAGTTGCATAGAAAGGTGTTTTCTCTACGATGATAGTTCCTGCATCCCCCTCTGAGAGTGCTTCAACGATTTCAGTTTCTGTAGTCATTACCGTAACTTTTGATGTATAAGTCAGGTTATCATAACCAACAAATTCGGTTGTAATAGCAGGATCAATCTGCTCGTAAACAGTAGCATCTGCACCCATGTAATTAGTTACCTTACGTGCATTTCTTGCCTTCTGTCTCTGTTCCTCCATGCATGCCTTGAATTCGTCTTCGTTATAGCTAAATCCCTGTTCCTCAAGGATTTCTTCGGTCAGATCAACCGGGAATCCATAAGTATCATAAAGTTTGAAAGTATCGGCACCGGATAACTCCTTGGTTCCGTTTTTCTTCATCTCCTCCATCAAATCAGAAAGAATTGCAAGACCCTGATCGATCGTCTTTGCGAACTTGTCTTCTTCCTGCGCAAGGACATTTAAAATAAAATCTTTCTTTTCTTCTAACTCCGGATAACCGTCTTTGCTCTCATTGATAACAGTCTCAGAAAGCTTTGCAAGGAACAGTCCATCAATGCCAAGCATCTTTCCGTGACGTGCCGCACGACGGATCAGACGGCGAAGCACGTATCCTCTTCCCTCATTGCTCGGCATAACACCATCGGATACAAGAAATGTTGAAGAACGGATATGATCTGTGATCAGACGGATGGAAACATCATCCATTGCGTCTACCTGATATTTCTTTCCAGACATTTCACAAATCTTGTCACGGATTGCTTTCATTGTATTAATATCAAATACGGAATCTACATCCTGCACGACAACTGCTAGACGCTCAAGTCCCATACCCGTATCAATGTTCTTCTGGGAAAGTTCGGTGTAACCACCCTTTCCATCACCCTCAAACTGGGTAAATACGTTGTTCCATACTTCCATGAAACGGTCACAGTCACATCCTACTTTACAGTCCGGTTTGCCGCAGCCGTATTTTTCTCCGCGGTCATAGTAAATCTCAGAACATGGACCACAAGGGCCGGCACCATGTTCCCAGAAATTATCACATTCTCCGGTCTCAGGATCACGGTAGAAACGTGTAATACGATCTCCCGGTACACCAACTTCCTTGGTCCAGATATCGTATGCCTCATCATCCTCTCCATAGATTGATGGATACAGGCGATCCTTCTCAAGTCCTAGTACTTCTGTTAAAAATTCCCAAGACCATGCAATCGCCTCATGTTTAAAATAATCACCAAAAAGAAAAGTTTCCAAGCATTTCAAAAAATGTAAGGTGACGTGCTGTCTTACCAACGTTTTCAATATCACCTGTACGAACACATTTCTGACATGTGGTCACACGTCTTCTTGGTGGAATCTCCTGTCCTGTAAAATATGGCTTAAGCGGTGCCATACCCGCATTAATCAGTAATAAGCTGTTGTCATTGTGTGGTACTAATGAAAAGCTCTTCATTGCAAGATGACCCTTGCAAAGAAGTTCAGATACATCCGGCGCAACTCGTTCACGCCATAACTCTTTTTCATTACCAATTTCCTCCAAACCCGGTCATTAACCGTTCAATCTACTCTTTTGTCGTTTCTGATGTATTCGCCGCCTTGGCATCTTTGCGCTTGCGCAGCTTTATATCTCCGACAAATCCCCCAATTCCACCGATAGCAACCAATACGAGAAGTATGATCACATACTGTGCAATACACATAAAAAAGTCGCTCATTTTGCCACCTCCTAAGCCATGGTAAAATACACTTTCCATAACTAGTTTATTATATATGATGTATTTCGAAATTTCAATATCTAACAAATGCGAAAAAAAGACAGGTTTTGCGAAACCTGTCTTTATTCGTGTGGAATTTTATATTTTTTATTCGTATTTGGCAGCTAAATTTGTAAGTTCTGTCTTTGCAGTATCATAACTTACATTCTGAGACTGTACCATATATCCAGTTACATCGATATCAAAGTGCGGGAGCTTTCCGAGACTGACAGATGTCATTTTTCCGTTCTTGTCTACGAAATAATCCGCTTCCGGATCGTATGTAGTACTTGATATAGAATTTTCTAATACATAGTATCGTCCGTTATCTTCTTTCTTCTGTGCGGAACTTGCATCATAATCAGACTTCTTTTTACTTCTTTCCATACATTCTTTGTCTCTGTAGACGAAGCATATACAGACTTCACGCCGGAAAGAATTTCCACACGATCAAAGATATCAGCAGTCGCTGTATTCTTTGGAACTTCCTGCTTATAGATAAAGAGTTTGTAATCCTTTCCATCCGTATCCAGCTCCTCGAATGCTCCGTTGTCGCCTGTATTAAATCCGTCTTTATATGTATCTGAGAACTTTGTCTGGATGGTTCCGTAGTTATCTGTAAAATCTTTATAGCTGATTGTCTTGTCTGCCACGTTGATCTTTACTTTTACAGCAACCCATGCTGTGATCGAATCGCTCTCATTTACGACATGCGGCTTCTTTGTGATTACATCACCCGGAACATAACGATCTGCCTTATCTTTCTCAAATTCCTCTTCGATATGTCCGTTCAGGTTATCCTGTTCACCGGTAAATACGTTGCGTACAGTGTCTGTCTGTGCATGAAGATACGCCAACACACCTCCAACTGCCAATGTTCCTGCTAATGCAACTGCACATGTGGATACTACTACTTTCTTCTTCATAACTAATCTCCTTTTATCCTTATCCTTTATAATTTCTTATTTCCTTTTATTTCTACTTTTTTTATTTTCTTTGCCTGCCCCGGCATTCGCTTTGCGGGTTTTGCGGGTTCTGATAACAAGCGTTGTTCCAATAACTGCTGCTACCAATACAACTGCTGCAACGATACCACCCACGATCCAGGAATTAGACTGCTGTGAGTTGGCACTCTTTGCAGTCTGCTCATCCTCAATATTTGTCAGATTATTAGCTGAGTCATTTGTGGCTGCATTGTCACCATTGTTATTTCCGTTTCCATCGTCCAGTGGAACATCATCATCCGGAATGTCCTGACCATCATTTCCATTGTCTGCATTGTTGCCATTATCCGCATTTGCATCATTGTTTCCTGCATTGTCATCCGTGTTGTTTGCATTTGGATTATTGACATTTGCGTTATTATTATTGTTATTATTGTTGTTATTATTGTTATTATTATTGTTGTTATTCTGTGTAACTGTGACTACGTTTGTCTGATATTCTGTTACCGTTCTGTGCGTTGTCTGTCCCGGTATAAAAGTTTCTCCAGTATAAGAATATTTGAAAGTAACTGTATTATCCGAATTCTTATCCAGTATAATTGTCACAGCATCGTCATCTGTCTCATACTCGCTTACAGTAACCGGAGCCACTGTAACACTGTCTCCTGAGCTTCCATAACTGAAAATTGGAGCTGCTACCGAATCACCACTCTCCGCATCAACATAATTAACGGTATAGGAAACCGGATTGACGATTGTACCGTAATCTAATACATATTCTTTGTTGTGCCGAACGTTATCTGAAGTTTTGGTCCCCAGGTAGATTCATCCAACAGAGTGTATCCTTTGTTCTCAGACAAAAAACTAAGAAACATTGCATTCATATCTCCGCTTCCCTGAACGGCTCTGCCGAATGCATCATATACAGCAGAGGCAACACTGTCTCCTCTCTTCGCTTTCACTTTGATGTACTCTTTTTTTCACTTCTACCAAACTGCTATTTTTCACAGCTGCGCCAACTTTTGCCGTATCAAAGCTTCCCACATTTCCGGAGCGGAAGGTCAGGGTGTATGTCGCTGCTGCCTGTACCGGAATAACCGAAACGGCGGATACAGCCAATATAAAGATCATACATATAGAAAATAAATAACGACTTATATTTCTCTTCATTATTCTTTTCCTCCCTTTCTGCTTTTTACTGCAGCTACTACAATCAGTGTCACACCGGCTCCGAACAGAATAATAAATCCGCCATATTTAAAAACATCACCTGTCTGTACCGGAACCACTTTCTTAATAGTTTTGGTTTTTATTTTCTTATCGATAATCACTTTATCTTTTTCTTTGGTAACCTTGTGATTTACTTTGTAAGCACGGAAAGATAACTGTAATTTTGCAACTGCCTCTGTGTAATCATTTGTTGCCCGGTTATCATTTCCCTCACCTTCTAACTTCAGGGTAAGATATAAATATACGTGCTCCCCGGGTTCTACTGTTGCAAGGAATGCATAATCCTCTAATTCATCGATATCTGCAAGTCCATTGCTGCTTCCATTACCGTTGGTATCGTAACCACCTGCTTCAGAATCCAGAAGCGACTCTGCATCTTCCAGGTTATCTCCGACCTGCAGGTTAAATTTGTAAGCACCACCGGATGCCTGATTATCATTTTCCAAAGTATCCAGTGTCTTCTGTGATATATAGAAGTTCACAGTATCTTCGCTGTCATTCTCCAGACAAATGGTCTGTGTTCTCTCATCCCCCGGTGCCATGCCGGTGAATTCATTCAGCGAAAGGGAATCAATTTTCGTTCCCTTCTCATCACTGTAATATTCAAACTCCTCTGCATCGTTCAGACGCACAACCGGGATCTGTGCTGCAGTAACTGTCACAGTTCCTGTCAAAAGCGTCAGAATCATTCCAAGAACTAAAAGTTTCTTTTTCATAATCTCCAATTCTCCTATCTTGTCTCTGATACGCTTGTGATGGTTCCGTTGCTGTCAAATCTCGGATATACACCCCACTCAGCAGCAATGGCTTCGTCACTGTTATTCGCCTGTACGGCAGTAACTTCAACATCAAGGAGATACTGTGCCCCGGCATATCGGTTGCCCATCTCGGTGCTAAATGATACAGAATCCAGAAATTTAGCTTCCTCTCCCTGTGCCAGTGGATTGGTGTAATACAGGGTCATCTGTTCCTGATCACAATAAGCTACGATCCAGTCTCCAACCTTTGTCTGTTTTTCATAAGAATCTACATAAGGATATGCTCTGTTATTCAGATTCAGGTTTACATATGAATTTCTTGTCTGATCGTCTGCCAGTGCATCGGATGACCATCCATAATACAGATCAACCCTTGCATACAGTTCATATCCATTGGTACGGTCATTCTTAATCTGGTAATTTAAGGTATTGCTGGCTCCCGGTACTGCTTCCACGCTGATACTGGTTCTGCCGTCACCTGCCTTGGTATTACCTGACATAATGCTAATGCCCAAAGCTTTCTCGGAAATATTCTGCAACACGTTGCCGGACTCCACATAACCGGATGCAAGTGTTCCTCCGATTGCAGCTACCGCAATCAGTGCTGCCGTCGCGAGCAATAATATGTATTTCTTTTTCACAACTTTTTCCTCCAAAATGGATTCTTATAATATGCTATAATTCTTCACTCTGCTGCTATTATATTCTTCAATAGTCACACGACGGTCACATGACAAAAAATCTGATAAAACAGACACCTGTAAAAGGCTCCTGTTCTATCAGATTT